>Ga0307513_10001673_pt1 | contig 31709 bp, 44 predicted proteins | sample 15_EM_MG_FD_202174 | JGI IMG/M metagenome (GOLD analysis project Ga0307513, IMG submission 202174) | Populus trichocarpa ectomycorrhiza microbial communities from riparian zone in the Pacific Northwest, United States - 15_EM | ecosystem: Host-associated > Plants > Roots > Unclassified | place... | reverse complement strand
AGGGGAGTGTGATTCCTTTGGAGCTACAAGTTACCATGGTCTCCCGCACTTGTTCGTGTTATACGTGGGAGGGATATTACTGTATTATATGGCGTTGCCGTATATACGGTCGCAAGAAAGTAGACAAGCTGGGTGAGTGGGTTTAAGATTTGTTTTTTTTCACAAGAAATCACTCGTGGCGGATCCTGGTCTCAGCTCCTAGATAGTCATGTTGTATGGGACTGGTACCCTACTATACAATACCATGCTCAGAACAAAACTATCGCATTCCTACTCCGCGATATAATAGCAAAATTTAGCGTAGATACTACTGCCTGCTTGCCTGTCCTCATCACGATTTAGTATACAGACCGAACCCCCCCACATCACACCAGATCGGTAAGGCGATCCTTTAGATACACGCATAAGCATGGAGGGATAAGCAAGCAAGAAAGAGGGAAAACGAAATGGTGGCTTCCCCTTAACGTTGTCCAGCTCTGCGGGTATGATATACACCAGGTTATACTCTCGAACAAGGAAGATCTAAGATGATGAGTGATTCTCGTGTTTTTTTCCTTTCTTATTTTCGTACACCTGTTTGTGCCATCCCGTCCCATCTGCCCCGATCCAAGAGGAAAGAAAAAAAGAAAAAAAGAAAAAAAGAGTATAACGCTATACCAAAACTAAAAAAGAGTAAAGACGAGGACAAAAAGAGCTGCAGTAGTAGTAATCATAAAAAAGAACGAGGCCAAAGGAGAACAAAGGCCAAAGACCTAGAGAAAACCCTGAAGAGATTCATATGGAGATGTTCTCCGACGCGGTGCTCGGAGCAAAAACAGATGGGAAACAAAAAACCTACTAAGACAGCACGAAAAATGAGAGTACCACACGGAAAAGAGAAGAAAGGAAATGATGCGAGGATACAGAGCATAAGGAGATTAATGAGTGGGAAAATGATAAAAGTCAATTCAACGCCAGATTATTATTTTTCGATTTTTTTTTCGATTATCAGCGAATTGAATCGCAAACCCAAACCAGTCTTTATTCCGTAAAGACAATCCCTACTCTTCGGGAACCGTAAAAAGATTCACTCTCATACGGTGGCTCTATACACAAAATTAGTAAGGTAACCCTGAGGCTAAGCGTAGCTTGCATGTGGTAGGGCGATGGCATGAATCAATTCTCGGATGCGCAAGAGTAATCCATCCGATGACAACAGCAAGGGGGGGGGGAGGGGCTCACGGAAGGTAGCTTAGGAATTACAACGGCCAATACCGCCAAACAATTGATGATGAAATACGTGAGGTCGTAATGTGTATAATGTGTGCTCATCAAAAACCTATGGTCAAAGAAGTCAGCTCAGCCTCTCCTTGAAGCAGCTAGCCTCGAGACATGTAGCGCTCGGACACCACGGGAGGCTGGAAGATGCCGAAAAGCCGGTAAAGGGGTGAAAAGAATGAAGGGGACAAGAAGAAAAAACTCACAGCACTATCGGCACTGTCAATAGGAATTTCTTGGTCGGCGTGTACTGGTCACCATTATCGATTTGTTCCCACATGTTCAGGTTATCGTATGCCCCGGCGTTGAACTCGAAAGGAATGCCTTGAACCCAATGAAACATAAGGTAAGAACCCTACGACACCCCCGATACACTCGTCAGCATCTCCATTCGAGTATAAACCACCGCAGAGATATAGCCCTCCAGGCTCCCAGAAGCACCGTGCAAAGAGCAAATCGAATGGGTGAATACGCACAGCCATGTAGGAAATATTGGTCAGGGTCCAACTTGTCTCCTGCGACACTCCGGGCATGGTATCGTAGAATATCTTCAAGGCGATGATCAAGACAACATGGATTGTCCAAGCACCTGCGATAACCCCCCGTCAGCTACCCATCATCTGTAAACCCCGCCCCGGATGGTCACGGCAGCTAGCCGTACCTTTGCTGTTGACCCAGCTCGCATTCAAGTTTGGAAGAGCTGCTTGATCGGACTGCTGCTCGATCGTCTCGGGAGGTTCAGTGTATAACAGTGAGCTCGAGCGGCGCCTCCGTCCGTGAGCGGCGTCCGACATGGCGCCAGGAGGGGTTGTGCGGGGGAGGAGAAGAGAAGGAATTTTGAAAGCTTGTGGTGGAGATGGCCGTATAAGGCGACTTGTCGAGTGGAGCTGAGGTGGGGAGGAGATCGGAGATGGGGATGAGGCTGAGAGTGCGGAGCGAAGGGGGTTGCGTTGAGTAAGCTTGAATGGGTAATGGGTAGTGATGGTTGTGGGGGGAGGAGGTGTACCGTATGAGAGATGCTTTGGAGGCTGAATACCGATAGGGCGGGAGGATTTCAAAAAGGACAAAAGTGTCGGAAGCGAGTCGGAATTGACGAGGGTAAGAGAGAGGGCTAAGGGTAACAATAGGGTCGAGGAAATTAAAGCGAGCGTGGGTCTTTTTTTCTTTTTTCTTTTTTCTTTTTTCTTTTTTCTTTTTTCTTTCTTTCTCTCGATCTTTTTTTTTGTTCTCTTGGTGATAGTTTACGGGATGGAGGGGAAGATCAAGGAAAGGAAGAGAAAAGAAAGAATAGAAGGGAAAGAAGAAAAGAGGAAGAAGAGTGAATAATTAAGAGAGTGGTTAGAGGGAGAGACGACGGGAGGATCAGATCAATTGATCACCAAGATGAGCAGAAGGGGAAAATAGAAAGAGAGAGACAGCGAGAAAGAGGGAGAGAGGGAGAGAACAAGAGGTGATGGATGACGACGCGTGGAAAGGGAAAATCCGAAGAAGGGCGAAATCCGGGCCGGAAGGTATAGTGGAAAAAACAAACAAAAGAGCACTCGGATAGTGAAGCGTTAGAAAGAGAGCGGGAGAGAGAGAGTAATTCTAGCTCTCTACTAGAGTATTAATTTCCGGGTTAATTCACTCTTTTGCAATGATTTTGGGGTAACCTGGACCACAGTTATCTCCCGAGAGTATTATATCTAGAGCACTTGCAGGGGGACTCTCTTGGTGTTTTACCTAACCGGTATTATACTCGAGCACAAACTAGGAGGGAGGTGGAGATGGAGATGGAGAGGAGAGGAGAGGAGAGGAGAGGAGAGGAGAGGAGAGGAGAGGAGAGGAGAGGAGCATGATGGAGAGAGTGCGATAGAGAGAGCAAGCTTCAGCTCAATTATGGTAACACGGTCCACGGTCCACCCGGCTCAGCTGGTCACAGCATATCTCTTCCAAACGAAAGAGAACAGAAAGCAAAGCCGTACTGTAATAAGCTGCACAGAAAGTACTCTCCCGCACTGCGCTGTGCCGGTACCTGCAGCTAGCCGCGATAAAGTAATTCTCCATTTCACTCTTGGCAATATCACACAGCACTGTCAAATTCTATGATATATCAATTGGTCCGTCTCACTTTCTAGGTGGGTGAAATTCCTTGTGCCATGCGGGCTTGGGTAGAGTACATCTCATCACGGAGAGAAATCGGCCGAAATATGACACCGGTATCATTGTCCACTGTTACAGAAAGGGTACCGGTCCAGTACCATCTTTCGGCCCTACCATCTCTCCCCCACACTCGGGGATTTGCTTGATACCGGTAATATATGCTCTCGCTTATCCCATTGCCATGTTTGCACATTTTATTTATATCGTTTTGGTCCAATTCTTAAGGCACATAGATGCTGTTGATGTCGAGGCGGAAATATTGCCAAAGTGGTATCAATCCTGGTGTGATCATCCACTGCCTTTCCTCATTTTTTTCATTTTAATCTTCACTTGATTAATTTTTTTCGTGGTTTCATCGCTTTTGTTTCGTTTTGCTCCATGGATTCGAAGAGGATCGGATGGCGGGAAAGAGGTCGCACAGTAAGATACCAGTACCGCACCTGCGGTCTGATCATGCTTGGCGATTGCTGTAATTTCTGGAATCATAGTTTCTCATCACGGCAGACGGTACACGACAAGCAACCCATCGAGTGCAATACTTGTACTTGTATCATTGAAGATTAATAGTGTCCTGTAACCCTTTCCTTCCTTTCTCTCCTTTCAAAGGTCATATTCTCGAAACCTTCCTTATTGCCACTTTCCATCACGCTTGTATCGCTTCCCCAATCCCTACGACTTTGATCTCTTGGCAAAGGGTTTTGGGTGAGGTCTGCTTCACCCGGTTGCATCCGTTCCATCTGGGGAAATAAAATAAAAAAGAAAAGAAAAAAGAAAAAGAAAAAAAGTCACCCCCTTCTGCTCAACTCTCATCGGCAATCCTTTATTGTTTTTCTTCCTATCATACCAGCTTCCGTGTCATCGGTGATAGGCTCTACAACCTAAGAAAACCATGGTAATCTAGCGTTTGTTCACGGAGGAACACGACTCGCATCCGTATCCGGCACAAACGAAACAACCGTCACCTTGCCATCCACACCTCTTCTCCCTTCACCACCACCGCCACCACCACCACCACCACCACCACGGCTTTTCCTTCTTTCCTCCAGACCCCCAGCTCTCGCGCAAAAAAAAGTACTGAATGGAAAGAAACTATACCGCCGCGGTCCGCGCCATAAACGCCGACTCGCGAAAACGCCATCGTTCGCAAGTGGAGGTGGTAATCCCCTGTCCACCTCGAAAAACTGGTGGGGATTCGGAGGATTTTATCCCCCTCAATTTCGAAAGTGAAAATGAGGGTGAGAAGGATGATGGCGATGACAGTGATGAGGATTATGATAAGGAAGACAGCGGTGGGTACCCTCCTAGCGAGGATCTGAAAACCACGCAGACTAGCATGTCGGAGGAGGAGGATAAGGAGAGTGAATCTGAGGATGGGATTTCCGAAAAGACTAGGTCCAGGAAGAGGAGGAAGGATCGATCTGACGGGAAGGGTAGCGCAGTTGGAGAGAGAAAAGTAGGGGAAGAGGCTCTGAAAGCGGTTGCTAAGAGTGAGGAATTGGTCGCTACCCCACAGAGCATTGACAAGAGTGTGCCGGCTGTTACTATAGAGATTAAATCATCCCCTTCATCCTCCTTTGGAGGCGCCTATCAACATGAAGCGGACGAGGACAAAGACTCTACAACCCGCAAAGCCCAGCGGCGGCGGCAGCAAGAACTCAAATCTGCCACTGCGTCATTCTCCTCTTGCTCGGCCATCACCGCGACCAGTCCCGTTTCCCTCCCCTCTTCAGTACGGACCCGCGCCGCTGGCACGAACACAAGCAAAATATCCTCCTCCCCAAGATCCCAATCGGTAGGAAAAAAGACCACAGCTGAAGTCCTCCAAGGGAGCAAGGACCTCTCGTCGAAGGCTCAGCGAAAGCTTGCAAAGGGTCAGAAACGCAAGGAAAAGCGTCGCGCGGAGCGTATCAACCGCAAGGCCGCCCTTGCCGCCCTTGGGCAGAAGAAGGCTTCAATAGATCTCCCGCGCGGGGATAGCTTTCGTAGTGTTCCTTCTGATGTCAATGAAGTAGAGGAGGAGGAGGGAGAGGAAGAGGTCAACGAGTCTGGAGACGAAGGGTTGGAAATTAACCTCGCGCAGGAAGAGGAAGGATATATCCAGCCCAAGGAGGAGGGCAAGGAGAAGAAGGAGGAGGAGGAGAAAGAGGAGGAACAGGAAGAGGGCTACATTTCCCTTTCAGCTGCTAAGGCTTCAGTGTCTGCTACTAGCGGGCGTAGTATCCTTCCCCTAAACTCCTCCAGCCTCTCTGCCTCTTTCTCACCCTCTCCCACGCCTGCCCTCTATAACAAGAGTAGCAACAGTGACGAGCAAGACAAAAACCGCCAATCACCAATCCTCATGGATCGTAAGACTGTAATGTTCCAACTGCGCTACCACTCTGCCTCCACCCCCCCGCCCTTTATCCACGAGGAGTCCAGATCGCTCTTTGCCTCTACTAATGGTATTACAGCAGCTAGCTTTCGCGTTGATACGAAGCGTTTTGAGGAACTGGAGGATCCCGATAAAAGGGTTACCATGGAAAAAATTGTGTGCGATGTTTGTTTGTGTGTTGGACATTCAAGGTGGACTTGTCGGTTATTAAAGGTTCCCCCCCCCGGGATAACGCAAATGGTGAAGGAAGAAGGGCTAACGATAATTCGGGGATCGCACAGTGTGAACATTGCGGTGCTTGGGATAAACATTTCTCCGACGCATGTCCGGAACTTCCGACGGGCGAAGTATCACTGAAGGATTATGTATACCTAACTTTTTCTTCTCACTCTCTATCTAACCTAGCTAAACTTGCCTCCTCACAGAACTGGCGTAAACTCTCTCGAACAGCTTCAACAACCACAGCTACCGCCCGAATCCCCATAACAACCAACTGCTACCACTGCTCGGGTATCGAGCACTTTGGCGATGACTGCCCCTTCCTCTCACCGCTCTCGCATCCAGGCATATTCTCCCTCTCTGGCGTCAACGACGGCGACTATGCATCGCAGGAATGGCTCTGCGAGAAGCAGGACCTCCTGGCAGAGCTGGAGGGTAAGAAGAAGAAGCCGGTCTACGGCCGTGCCGTGAGGCCCGGGGATTATGGCGCAAGTGAAGAGTTCGATCCGTTTAGGGAGTACAGAGCGCTCGAGAGGGAGAAGGATAAGGACAGGAGGAAGGATACTGATGGGCGTGGTGAAATGGTGATGGGGAGGAGAAGGCCTGGGGAAAGAAGTCCTCCACCGCGGCCACCTCCCCACCGCAGCGAGTATTCAGAATTTGACCGCTATAGGGACCGAGACTGGGAGCGCGATAGGGATAGAGAATGGTGTAATCGAAGATCCAGGAGTCCACCCGTTAGACGTACCACCAACACTTACCGCCCCTCCACTACTACTTCTGGCCCGAGCGCCAGATACGGAGATCGAGGAGGGGAATATTCTCGCCCTCCCCCACCACCACCATCTATTCCTCCACCCCCGCCACCGCCACCACCACCCCCACCATCTACCAATGCCCGCCATCCCATACCTTCAAGACCGCCAGTTGCCCAGAATCAAGCTCGTCGCGGCGGTGCTGGGCGGGGGGGTAATAATTCTGGTATTGGGAGGGGTGGGGGTGGAAGTGGAAGAGGCTCATCGTCCTCGTCCTCGTCCTCGGGGAAAAGAGGAGGTGGGGGGAGGGGACCAAAGTAATTCGCTCGCTTCTGCTTCTATTCCGACATTTAATTTGCAGGGACGAGAAACAGCGGCAGAATAATGGTGGTAAATAGACGAATGGATGGAATAGTAGTCGAATCAGAGAGCTTGGAAAATGTGTTTGCATCATTCTAGGTTAGGCGTTTCCTCCCCATCCTACTTTCCTTCATTGGGTGGGGCATCATCTTCTCTCTTCCGTAGATAAATATCCCTTCTTGTCTCCTCTTTTTCTTGTGTTTAATGTCTAGCTCCCTCGGCCGGGTGTGTGTGTGGCGTATATAAGGGTTTGGTCTTTTTTCTTCCTGCGCTACCCTGTCCCATTCTTCTCAGCTTAAAATTACCCTTTCATCCATTTCACGTGTTTTCCTTTTTCTCATGGGTGGCATAATCTCTTTGCGAAAAAAACCTTCCACAGTTTCCGCCATAAAAACCTGTATTTATATCACTGGCTCCATTACCCACAGAAAGTTTGTGGCTAAGTTGGCTTTTTCTACGACATGTAGTCTTCTAAAGTAGAGACTCCTTGCAAAATCCTCTCCAGTTTCATCCTCGCAGTTTCTCTTGCTTCGCTGGTCTGGCTGTTTGGCTCTTCGTCCTCATCCTCCTCGTCGTCGTCAAAGTCCTCCTGTACAAATGCTCTTGCTACCGCTTCCTGTGGATCGTGGTTGTTAGAATAAACCTGTGGAAGAGGGAGTGCGGCTACTCACAGCCTCTTCAAGTTCCTTTCTCTCCCCTGCGCTCAATATCTCACAGGCTGCCACCAAGTCTTCGCCTCTTGCCATCATCAGGATCAAGTCCTCAGCTCTCGATACAACTGCTGGGTGAATCCCGTTGAGTGCTGCGCAGCTGTGTTTGCAATTAACCGCTTAATCCATAGCTTAGTCGGAGTAGGATGACTAACACAGTTCCGAAGCTGCTGGTGCTGCGGCCCATCTCCAGTTTGTACATATAAGTGATCTGATCTTCTGGCTCTGTGGCCCTGTGATCCAAGAGAATTTTCATCTGGGCAAATTGGAGATGAGTATGATCTGTGAGCATACCGTTCCCAAGAATCTCTGGGGTGAAATCTTAGCAATCTCGTGAAGAGGTGTGACTGAATTACTTGCCATGATAATGAGTAGCTGATATAACTTTGGGCCGGTCTTTGCCGCGGCTGAGGAGGTTTTCAAATACACTACAGGCCAATCCCGCCCCGTCTATGAAAAACTGTTAGAATGCTTTGTGGCTGAGAGAAACGAGACCAACCGCTTGAATCTGTGCCCTTTCCAAACTCGTCTATAATCAACAAGCTCCGTCTCGTGGCAAGCCTTAGGGAACTAGCAATTTGCTGGAGATCGATCATAAACGCGCTTTGAATCTTTAAAGGAATTAGCTCTTCACAACTGAGGATATACCCAATGCGCTTCATGCCTTAGAGACGCTTTCTCTCGTCTGTATCCTGGTCAATATCTTGTCCGTCAAGCCAATCACTGCATCTTTTGCTGGCAAAAAACTGCCGATGTGGGCCATGTATACAATTAGCGCAACCTGCTTCAGGTAGACACTCTTCCCCGAGTAATTAGGGCCAGTAAGGAGCATCATGCTAGGCACATTCTCTCCATCGCCATTGGCAATATCGGCTCTCAATCTTCCTGCGTTGTTCAGAGCTCCATTGCCAGGCGCATCAACTACCATTTCCCCTGATACCCCTTCTCCCCCAACAATGAGTGTATCATTCTCGATATATGCAGAGACGCAAAGCTCTTGTAGTGGATGCCTATTCTACCCTCTCAGCCAGTCTCTGTGTTAGTGGATGAGCCTAAGGTGAGACTAACCGGCCACCTTTGATATCGATCACATTATCCGCGACGATAGTTGGACGTGTAAATTTGTATCTTTCCGCAGCTTCGGCCATAGCTAAGAGACTGCCATACTCAATTCGTCAGCCCTATCTCTAGATTTGCTAGTTCATCCTAGCCCACCAATCAAGTTCTGCGCAGACAGTGGCGCAACTGGCGAGCGCAGCATCATGTTGCAGCACTCGGCATTTCATCTCATGGACCAATTCGATTTCCCTGTCTTTAAACAATTAAATATCGTTCGGGGAACGGAAATTTTGGTCCGCTATAGCTTACCACACACGCGTCCATACAAATCTCCGAAATAGTCATCCAGATCTCTCATTTGTGTGTTCTTATAATACCAGTTGGTCTCAGTGCAGAACTGAAGGTCCCATCCCTCTTGGGCGTATGCGGGTCCTCCTGAGTCGTCATTCAGCAATCCATATGTAGTGTTGCCACTGCCTTGGGCAGGTATGACAATCAGGTATCCAATTTGTGGAAAGAATATAACGTTCAAGGATGTCGCAACGTCAGGCGGCACGTCTCTGGCAATGTCTCTGGCGACTGCACCTAACATGTCTCCCAACCCATCATATAGTCGCTTCATTTCGTCCAGTTCTTCATCTATGTTTCGCTGCAATACTACACGATGCAGGGCAACTGATTCCTCAAAGTCAATAGTTGAGGTGATCATTTGTCCAACCTCTTGGAGCGAAGTTACGTTAAAGTTTTCAGAGACCTTAGGAGAATAAGTGAGGGTCTATGTGGGGCTCTTCAGGCGACCGACCTTCTTGATTATTAACAGTTCTCCGATTCCGCTCATCTCCTGCAAGCAGTTCTTGATCTTTAGAGCATAAAAACAAAATTGTTGTAGAGCGCTCCATTCCCCGCTTCGACCTTCTCGACCTAGGCCTTTTCTCAAACCAGCTAGTATCTTTGGAATGTTCTTAATCTTTCGTAAGCTCTTGCCAATTTCCTGTACCATGTGAGAGATATCTGGCCTTAGAAAAGCTGAAATAGAGTCCTGCCGTTCGTTGATAACTTCAATAGAAAGCGACGGCCGCAGGAACCATTGCTTCAGCATAGTATGGCCTAAGGGGGAGCGTGTCAAGTTCATTATCCCTAATAGCCAAGTTAGGGATAGTCAAGAAATACCGCCCTCTCGGGAGAGTTTAGGTACCAAAGAGTGAGAGTCCTTCCTTTCCCCGCCCATGGGGGCCTTGAGTCAGGAAATTTGGATGTGACTCGTCCTCGAATATCTGAAGAGCACATATTGTGTCGGCATTGACAAACCTAAATCCATTAGCAACCCTACCCTCGGGGAAGAGCTTAAGGATTGCAGTTACTCACATAGTATCATTCATGCTCCACATCTCGATATGTGCCACGGAAACCGCTTTATTAGTCAGGGACGTAGCTGCCTGTTTCCTCTGTAAGTACGTCAAAACAGCTCCGGAACATCCAACGCTGATTTTGCTATCAACGTTAACCCAGCCAGCAAGCCTGAGTAAATTTCCGCGCCTTTGCTGGTCTGTGGCTATGTCGTGGATATCCCCCGGGGTCTGCAGGGTTAGAATTGGACCGTCTGCTTGCCCAATTTTTATAGAGATTAATTTATTCCTTGCTGCTTCGTAGGAAAATTCTCCAGTGGGGCGAATAGAAATGTGATACGGAGTAGCATATTCATCTTCCCTTGGAATTAGTACCCTGCAGCCTAGGAATTAATAATGGGTACCTTTATATTCGGGATTCAAAGTCTTCTCCAGGGTCTCGTCAAATCGGGAAGCAATTAGCAAAACAGTAGGCTTGATCTGAAACTTAACTGCCTACTAGTCAGTACATAGCGAAGCACCAAGGGGTTGCAACTCACGAGCTTCCAAACATTCAGAGGTAGGCAATTCAATATCTTCCATCAAGCTCAACCTCTGGTCAGCCATCGAGTAAAATGCGCAACCAATCTTCCGGCTCTTGTAATCAATTGCCATGATCACGGCTTCTGAGTCTTCATCCTCGTCGCCGTCGTCCTCATCTCTATCGTCTGCATCGGGCAGGCTGTAATTGTCACTCTCGCTACCCCCTTGGTGGTAGCCCTGACTCTGACTCTGAAATCGGTTCTGGCTCTGGCTCTGTGAGTAAATTTGGCTCGGGGCGTGCTGGTGGTTTCTATTCCGGCTTTGGAGGGGGGTACGAGAAGAGGGCTGTCGAGATTGTGAAGTTTGTAGATAGGGGGAAGAAGAGGACGACGCAGATGAAGAGGAGGTATGTAAGCTTCTGTCGAAATATGGTGAGGCAAATGCTACCGAACGGCGAGGTGCTGGTGGCATGTTTACGATTGTATGAGCAAAGATGATCTTTGGCCCGCACTCTGTGGCCGCAGGAAATGTTTTCACCCCCCTTGTTTTTCTTTCCTTCTCACCTTATCATACCTCGACACACACCTTCCTTCCTGCACACAACCTTCCTCAAGCCTTTCCTTTCATCAAGTTATCATCAATCAATCATGATCATCATCTCCACTCAAGCGGTTTCAGTCCACTGCATAAAATCCTCACCGTAAATCATTACCTCCGCAGCCCAGATTTTCAACGCCAGGTCTGCCCGAGTCAATTCCGGTGTTTTTTTCTTTCTTTCTATCGTATTAAGGTTGCTGATTTAGACTTACTGGGCTCAGGGCCCCCCTCGAGAAATGCAAAGCATATCACCGTCCTCGGGACCGCGGCCATCGGGCTACCAATGGACATATCATTCAGACTATGGGAATGCAAGCAGGTTCCCCCACCACCGCTTCTCCTTCCCCACCACCATCACCCGCAAACATCCTATCACTTTCTATCTCATCAATCCTCTAAGATGGCATCTGGTTTGTTTAAGTCATTCCGGTGTTTCTCTTTTTCTTTTCCGCACAAAGGTTGCTGACTTAGAGTTAGTGAGTTCAGGCTTTTTTGCTGCATCCTCGTTGGCATGCTCTCGGGAGCGGTTCCCGCCGTGATGATGCTCTCTTACCAGGTTTGGGTGGGGGGAGCCGGTGGCACCGCCGGCAGTGCTATCGCCGCAGCCTATGCTGCCGCCGCCGCCAAGCCGGCCAAAAACGAGTAACGGGGGGGAGGAAGAAGGATACGGGGGGGGGGAGAAGGGGGGGGAAGAAGGATATGGTAGGGGAAGAAGGATAGTCTTCCTCCTTACTCGGGCGCAAATTAAATACTCGTACACGGAAGACTCTATGTGACAACGGCCGTGCCTCAACAACCATGCCTCAACGGTGATACCTCAGCAATAATTAACTATCAACTATAAGTAAATAGTACTATAATCCCCTTATAGAAAAAATAATAGAAGAACTGTGTCAAGAAAGCCCCGTTAAAGAAAGTATTTGGGAAATTATGCATGAAACAGATCGAGGTAGGAATTATGGTGAGGTAGGTAGTCGATAAGGCCGGTAGTTGATGAGGAATACCCGTTGTCAAACACCGTGTACGAGTGTAGCATTTTGGCGATTAGTACCTCCGCCGGATACGGCGTCATGGGGACACCCCGCCCTTTCAGCCGCATGCCAGGAACGGCACTCGAGCACTGTGCCCTAGTACGTACCTTTTTATTCAGCACAGCGCAACCCTGGCTGAGTAAGGGAGGCTGCACCGTTAGGCAACTAACAGCGTAATACCCCATCATCACCACATCGCATCTCCCTTAGTTTGTTTACACTGCCAAGGGAAACCTAAAGTTACAGTATTTATTTAACCAACTTGAAGCTGGAATCGGCTCAAGAGCCCATCTATCCTTCCTCCAGCATTCGACTCTGAAAGGTCCTGTCTTTACAACGGCCTGAGATTTCGGCTTACGACCAGGATTAACTTACTTGTCTTCCCTTCCTCTGCACACTTTCCAAGAAGCTACAACAATGATTGTCGACGAACTTGACCCCCCGCCAAAGTTTGATACTTTGGCATTGCTGTTCTCACATTATACTATTATTACCGAGTTTGCGAAGATGGTTACCACCGGCGATTGTATGCGGTTTCCTGTTTGTCTTACGTTCTGCTTGTCCAGCTTTCTCGGGAATGTCCGGTTAGGCAGAAGAGGGGGTTAAGCTGACAAACAACATAGTGATACAGCTATCGCGCACATCGAGTACCATCCGCGAAACTCTGCTTCAGTCACGGGCGCACTGGGAGCGTCTGGTTAGCCTAACGAGCCTGGAATGCTCTGAGAAAGACCACATAAAAGGCGAGAAAATCAAAGGCTGTAAGATCTGTTTTATGCCTGTCTGTGAAGTGGGTTTTTTCCCTCCTAAAATTCACCATAATTACTTGGGCTAATGTAGCAAATACAGACATGCATAGTCCGCGCCGACTTCTTTGGCCAGAACGGCACTTACTCCAACCGTATCCGTACATTCTGCGACACCTGTTGGTCTGCTACAGACTTCTCCGACACAGACCTGACTGCGCAGGACCTCTTCGACCACGTTGCACCGGTGCTCTGCGAGTGTGTTGCTAGGGACGGTTGGCTGTGCTCTTTCTGCCGAGCTATCGAACGCTCTGAACTGATCTGTAATAAACAACTGTGTGCTACTGACGGTTGCGATAACTTGCATAATTCGTCTGACAAGCATCGTGTGTGCACATGGTGTCAGCGCCCGTTGCCCGCTGCTTTGGGGCTGGCGGGAGAACCGGGTGTTCTGGGTGGGCGTGTGTTCAGTGGGGGTGGGGCGGTCGGGGTGGGTTTTGCGGGTGATGGTCTGGAAGATGGAGGCCCCGCATCTCCTATAGAGGATAGAGGGTTGAGGAGAGCGAAGAGTACAGATAAGATCGCTGGATGGGATCAAGAGGATGAGGACTCGAAGGCTAGGTATAAAGAAGCGTGGTTGAAGAAGGGAGCTAGGGAGCGGGAAAGGGATAGGGAGCATCAAGGTGAGAGTAGTGGTTCAAGTCAGCGGGAAGGAAAGAAAGCATCTATCGACGATAGCGATGTTGAGGATGCTGATGGTGCTGGTCGAGAAGAATATGAACAGGGGCCTTCAGGCGATGAACCTTCGGTGGTAATGGAAAATCCGCCGCCTTATAGCGGGCCATAGAACTCAGGGACTGCTCCCCAGATCTGTATGATAGCTTGCCTACTGACATCGGAACGACTGCTGGATTTTGTTTTAGTGGAAATTAGTATTTGAGTGATTTTTCATTTTCGGTTCTGCGCGCAATATGGTAGGCAAACCTCCCGGATCGTTATGCATGGTGTGATAGTAGAGGTCGCGAGTGTCATGGTCTGTCACTCGACTTGACACATTGGCTTTGTGTTGGAAAAATGGCTTCAATGTGAAGGAAGCATGTCTGGTAGGGCATGGTGGGAACTCGTATCATTGGCACCGCATACAGATACCTCTCACGGGTATAAGTACCATCGCCCGGTACCTAAGTAGTAATGTAACAAGAGACATCGGACAATTCTGATCCTACTTCCACAAACGTATTCCTCTCACATTCGGTGAAGCCTTAACTCCCGGTTCAATCGCTCAGCTCGCATGCGACACTTTGTCTTGGATAGAGCTCAAAGTGTGATGCCCGAGTAGGCACCAAAGCCCCGCTTGGCATTTCCGGTCCCTGGCCCAAGTCTAGACCTTGCGCACGTTACTGTTTGTTTGGCCCGGACTGTGACAGGGCTAGATTTTCTTCTAAGTCCGGTATTTGGTATGGGCCCAAAATCCAGTCTAGACTTTCAAGTTTTTGGAGTTTGCTTTTTAAGTTCGGACTTAATAGCCCGAGTCCCAGTCTGAGTTGGGCGTGCTAAACAGGGCCCAAGGATCTATCTTATGCCGCTTTGGGCATGGGTTGCTGTTTGGGGAGGTTGAGGTGGGTATATAACCTGCTCGAGTGCCAGAGAACATTAACTTCAGTGATGGCATCCCTACGTCTTAGAACCTGTGACTAAAGGTTATTCTAAGAATATACGATAGCACACCTGCAATGTGCTACCTCACAGCCTTCCTCCTTGTTAGCCCCACTTGTCCTCCAGTCCCCCTCCAGCCTCTCTCCTCCGTTTCCTCCCTCTATCCTCCCCATCGGGCCCCCGTCGGTCGATCTCATGACATTATCCGAAACCTATCTTACCGATTATCCCCAAGATGAGAGCCTTTGAAGAACCGCTACCCCGCACTCTCCTCACTCGGGCCCCCCTAGGCTCCGCCGGCGGCCTCCCACCCCTCACGAGCCCGGACTACCTCCCGGTAGAGGAGTATAGCCGACCGCTGACCACCACGTTCCTTTCCCTCGGGGTGGTCCTCTGCACTGTGCTGGCTCTCGCGCTGATAATCTGCTGCGCAGCGAGACTAGCTGGGCGAATTCACGAGTACCGCAGGGTACGCATGCATGATAGACAGAGACTCACTTCGGGCAGGAGGAGAATGATGCAGAGATTGGAGGTGTTGAGAAGGGGGGAGGGGTTAGGACAAGAAACTAGGGTCAGCATTGGGACAGCGGTGGTTGCAACTGAGGAGGAGGGGAAAGGGGGTAAAAAGGACAATGTTGATGACAATAATAGCTGTGATGGTGTGAAGAATTCTGGAGAGGATTTAGAGAAAGGGGGAGAAGGGGGAGGAGGGGGAGGAGGAGGAGGAGAGAGGGAAGGAGGAGGGGAAGGAAGAGGAGGAGGGTGGAGTGAGTGGAATGGCCGAGATGAGGAACCACCAAAGTATGATGCTGTCAGGTTCAACAAAAAGGGGGAAATGATCGATGCTCCGTGCCCCCTGTACCCCCCAAAGGCCAAACCCGTGGCCAATGGTTTGGCAATAGGTATGGGGGTATGATAGTGAAGGTGTTGGCGGAAAGGATTTTGTGAAAGTGGCGTAGGCAGAAGGGGATAGGGGAGGGGAATTGGGGTACAGTGGCGATAGGGGTTTAGGGGGTGGGAGGGTATCTTTTAATTTTAAGTCTTGGTAATAGTGATATTCAAGACTTCTATGGTGGCATATTCAGATCAGTTTAGATTAGTCATCAACGCGAGTCTCCTGAAAGCATGACGGGAGTTACCACACTTCACATGCTGATAAAGCTGTGAGGCTCTTCTCGAGATGTAATCTTGACCGTGATCTATGCGTAAAGAGTAGGACAGGACAATGCCGCCGACAGGATAATTGTCGCGCACGGCAAATCTGGTTGCAACCACCAAGAGCAAATCTGGTTTACTTACTACTTGTACAAGTAATACTCTTAGAGATGCGACATTATCCTTTCGGCGACATTGCCCTATCATGCTCTTTACCTACCCCACACCGAGGCACAGATGCCGAGGTCGTCACCCTTGTATACCATACTGTACTATAATATTATCATACTTGAGCTTATCAATTGCTCGCTTCCACAACTTCTCCTTTCACTCGACATTAATCTGCTCTCTCCCCCTCTACCTTGAAACCTTCACTCTCACCATTGCCAAACCCCTCCCACACATATTCCAGTCGAAATGTCTCAAACCTACAACCACTTCAACCTAACATTTCCAGCGCCTTACGTAGCTCACGTAGAAATAAACCGACCCGAGAAGCTCAATGCATTCTACCGAGAGTACCTACTCACACCCCGATCTTTCTGCGGTATCCCGTCCTCGAGGCTAAATGTAACATAGCATGTGGCTAGAATACGCCCAAGTAGTCAACACCCTCTCGCACTCCCCGGACGTCCGTTCCATAATCCTCACCGGCGCCGGACCGACCTTTACTGCGGGCATAGATATCCAAAAGGCAAGCTTCACCTTCCCTGGCAGCGACCCCGCGCGCAAAGCCCAGGAAATCAAGCGTTTTCTGGCCGAATTCCAAGAATCCATATCTGCATTGGAGAAGTGTGAAAAACGTTCTTCCCCCCCCCTCCTCTACTCCTCGGAAGCACCCGGGCTAACCACCAGGCAAAATCCTAGCCGTGATATGTGTCCTTCACGGCCTCTGCCTGGGCCTCGCCATCGAGATAGCCTGCACAGCAGACATCCGTATCGCAAGTGCGGACGCCAAGCTTTCTGTGAAAGAGGTGGACATAGGAGTAGCAGCGGACATTGGCACGCTGTCCCGCCTGCCAAAGATCGTCGGATCCCACTCCTGGGTGAAAGACGTCACCCTCTCTGCGCGGATTTTCTCGGCGGAGGAGGCGCTCCGCGTGGGCTTTGTCAGCGTCGTCGAGAGCAACAAGGATGCTGCGGTTAAGAAGGCGCTCGAGATGGCGAGCTTGATCGCTACTAAAAGCCCTGTTGCTGTGCAGGGGACTAAGGCGATTGTGAACTGGAGTGTTGATCACACAGTTGCGGATGGGCTGGCTTACACGCAGGCTTGGAGTTCGGCTGCTTTGCAGACTAGGGATATTGGTGAGGCGGTTGGGGCCACATTGGGGAAGAAGAAGGGGGTGAGGTTTGAGAAGTTGTAGATTGGAATGTGCGCGTGTGTACAGTACGAGTGTGAAGGACCGGGTAGGGAAGTAGGGGGGTTTTAATAAAAGGTGGGTTGCGGTATTATACTGTGTATTCTACTGAACTGGAAAACCACCATATTGGATTCCCCGATAGAGTGCTTGGACCATCATCCTCTTCCTACCAGATCTAACAAAAGAAGAATTCGGAAACACACTTCTCATCCCATCTAAGAACACTAGAACACCCCCGCAAGAACTAGTAAGCTTTATTAGATTTCTCTTTTTCATTCCTCTCCCAACCAAGTAAAAGAAAACACCTCCACTGTGTTCTCTCCCCTTACCTGCAATCAAAAAGGAAAGAGGGAAATCCCGGAGCGCCATAACTCCATTCTCAATTACTTGGCGATTCATAAAGTATCCGGATGCGAGATGTTCCCAACTCACACCTAAAAGCTCACTCGAATCTTGGCGCCAATTTCATCCGAACATCATATCAATACTGTACCTGTACGAGCACTTTATGAATCGCCAAGTTATTCCAGCATCAATCTCCCGGACCGGCGCGATATTGAAAATTTTCGGAACAGCGGTTAATGCATGGATGGCACTGTAATAAGCGGCCCATCGCTAATAACCTAACTACTATAGAACTTTCGCAGATGTGCTGCAGACTTCCAGGCCAGATAATGGTAACTAATATTAGCCGCGTGACCATACTTACGCTGGAATCGTTGAGGGGCTACTGGTGGTAACTGAGGTATCATAGTTGTGTATGATACGGTATTCAAAAGCTCCCTTATTCATCTATATTTGAAACATTAACAGGGCAATGACTAGTGCCTTGCCAGTTTAGGGGGTGACGAGACTCACTCACTCAGTATGGTGAGGCTAGGACATGGTGGTGTTCTGGGATCGGCGGAAATGGTTTTCCGATTTTATGATGCTGACTCCGCCGAGTGCTCGGGGGAGGGGGGGGAAGTATTAGGACAAGCAGGGGTAGCAGAGGCCTGAGCATATATCATACCCTGGAAAGGAGTAATTAAAGAATTAAAAAAGTAAGAAAACTATGATACTAATTAGAGTAATTCTACTATCCCCCTGCCTGTCCTAATATTTTCCCCCTCGCTCGAGCACGATACACGAGTGGCTTGGTGGCGTACTTTGACTGTTGCCATGGTAGCTAGAGTTAATCCTAGCATCCGAATATCAGTATGGTTTGTCTGCCGCTCTCTAGTCGGAAATCGTGCCTCCACTGCCGCTGCTAGAGCAAAACCTAGTTGACCAAAAACCCCAGTGGAAAATACAAGCTATACTCTGAGACGGTAGCGGCTGCCACCCTACTGGCCGTTCTACTGGCCGTTAAGTGAATTGCTGGCCGATGGTGGAAACAGTAGATTGCGAAGCCTGAAACTTGTGCTATGGCTAAAAACACAACGCCAAAATATTGGTTTTGCAACAACTCTGAATAAAGCCTAAAAACCCCCCATTTTTAATTGTACCAATCAGGGCCCAAATATCCTCCCTATACTTTCTTTACTACTACTACTGCGACAGCTCACAATAAGAATACAGGAGCAAAAAAAGTGAGGCGAGTATGCTCGTGCAACTCTGTGAAACAGGGGTTATTTGTGTGAACGCCTATATTATGACCTAGAATACCGCACAGATATGTTTCCCTTTGAATCGTCTAGTTGAAGGCCTATCGTGAAACTACAGTAGACGCCTCTTATGTACCAGCCACGACAAATTTGGTATACAAGATCGTGGCCGGGAGGACAAAAAGAAATTATAAAAGCGGCTCTCCTGACCGTTGGCACAGATCCGGTTTAATCCAACAAAAGATAAAAGGGCACTATCCCCTCGGACGAATAGAAAAGAAAAGAGGAAGGAAGGAAGGGAAGTAGGAAACGGGGGAAAGAAAACGGTTCGGGTTTATTCCTCGGTGCTAGGTTCGGAACTCTGTCGGGTAGCCCTGACACTTTCCCGATATCCCATATTGGTCAACCAGGCCTCGATTTCCCGCCACTTAGCTATCTTATATCCGGTATTCCTTACAAAGTGATCGATAACGGGATACACTGCTATGTCTGCGAGGGAGAACTCGCTTCCCGCAATTTGCCCATCGGCTTTGGAAAGATATTCTTCCCATATCGCGAGTTCCCGCTCCACGGCCTCTCCGTTGTGCGAATGTTTTAAGACAGTCGCAAGCTGTTCGGATTCCTGCATTCGCTGCAGGACACGAGCAAAGGCTGCGCGCTCGTCTACCAACGATGGAAGCAGCCACTTATCATCTTTTGGGGGGTAGAACGATTCTAGGTATTGAAGAATAGCCAGAGATTCGCAGACAGTGGTTCTCTCCTTGTCGGTATCTATGAGCACCGGAGTGCGGCCATGTGGACTGAGGGTCAGGAAGGAAGGCGTTTGTGTCTCGTCCTGCATCTCGGTGATCTTGAGTTCATGGCTGGCGAATCGTATCCCCTTCTCATGGAGGCAGATTTTCACACGCAGGCTGCCAAGATCGCTTCGAACGAAGAAAAGCTTTGGGAGCTGCTCCTTCAGGTGGAGGACGTCCGAGCCAGCGCCATAGTAGGCGTCCCAATCGAAATCGCTTTGGTGATTTTCTGAGCCGAAAGCTTCTAGAAGCTTTTGGGCTTCAGGTCCTTCGCCATTTATGACCTCCCGTGGCTCGTGCTCGGATTTGGAGGTAGCTCCTTGGCCATATATGGTCTTCTCATCTGCCGAAAGGAAGGTGGCTATTTGTCGGAAGGTTAGAGAAATCCGTTCGCCGTTATGGGATAGTTCCTCGGGCGATTTAAGAAATTCCGCACGTTTGTCTTGTTTGATTCCGTGAAGCCACTTTTTGTTGCTCTCGAGGCCAAGGACAAACATCGAATTATGAGGGAGAGGAATTCGCTGGGCCGATCTTTGTGAGGATTGTGGGACCGACTCTTTCGTTTTGCATTTTTCGGGGCCGGTTTCCGCGCCCGGGGGTTCATCTGGCTTTCCTTGGTCCTTCTTGGTGCGTAGAATCATTGTCCTTTGACCCCCCAAACTTACATTAACTATCTTGGATCCCTTTGCGATATCTAGAGTCTTGTCAGAATGCTCTGAGATATAATCGTTTCCATTCCGGTAATGTTGGATCAGAACGTGATTGACTGGTTGCTTGAGCACCCTCTGAACATACTCCCGAATGAGTCCAACAGTGTCTGAGAAAGACAACAAAGGGGGAGATTCGTCTGCTGGATGACGATAGATAGGGAAACTATAAGATACAGTAAGTTCGAAATGTTACTAGAAATATGGGGATTCCCCCACAACCCTTGTGTGAAAACAATATTGTGTTTCAAACTTACCTCCCATCGTCACTGATTTCTCCCTCAACAGCAACCAACCGCGGGACTTCCCCCCCACGGTGATACATGCTTCTCCATGCAACTTCCTTCTTCAATCTTTCAAACGCCACTTCCGCTAGATCCGTTGGTAGGATGTTATTCACCACCTCCGAATCACCCTCACCCAACACATCACCCTGACCTAGCACAGGCCCTTTTGACTGGAACTTTTTGTTGCGGCTAGCCATTCTCGGCTTACGCAGGACTGGCTTTCTGTTTGCAGGAGCCCTCTCTACTGGATTTTTATCCTGGATGGGCGACTGAGGTTGGGCGGAGGTTGGGCTAGGAGGGGTGGGGACAGAAGGGATGGGGACAGGAGATTCTGTCCTTTCCTCAGCTGTTGCTCCGGCTGACTCACCTAGAACTAGTGGTTGAAGTGTGTCATCGTCCTTCAGCGAAAGAGAATCTAGCCTCAACTCTCCAAGCTCATTCTTTCGTTCGTAATCACCGTCCTCTCCTTCATGACTTGAGCTTTCGGTATCAACTTCGAGCATCTCTCCCACCTGCGCTTTCAGGCTATCGTCATCTCGCGCACTCTGAGCTGCACCCGATTTCAATCCTTCCACCATCTTGACTAAATCCTCCTTTGAAATTCCGGTTGCCCCAACATTCATCCCCAAACTTCCTGAAACGCTGGCATGGACCGGCCCAGCCACAGCTGCTTTCGATTTGTTTCTTGTCCTCTCCCAACTTTTTGCCAGCAAGGTACTCCGGACCTCATCCGCAGCAAAATCATCAATCATAACTCGCATAGCTCTGTCACGTGCCATTTCACTTCTGTAGCCCAAACAGTCCGTTAAGATGGTGACCTCAAGCCCATGCTTTGCAGCGTCGGCAGCTGTAGCGAGAATGCAGGCATTTGCGATAGTCCCACAAATGTAGAGCTCCGTGACGAACCTCCCCCTCAAAGTCTCGAGAAGCTTCGTGTCTTTAAATGCGGAGAACCAAGTCTTTATCAAGACTCGGTCCGGAGGTGTCTGTATCACGGGAAGTAGCGGGGGATAGAATTCGCTTTCAATTGATGAAGGGGCGCAAGGAGGATTGTCACTCTCGATAGCTAGAAATGCGTCGGTATGCAACTGGGGGGGGCCAACGTAATTCTCTTCGGCCGGGGTGTTGCTGGGCTTGGCGGTTGAAGGAGGTGATTGCCCATCGTGTTTAGTAGTAGTAGTGGTGCTCTTACCCTTCCTTCTACCGTCATCTTGGGAATTAACATCCGGTAGAGGCTCCTGTTCGACCTCATCCACGTAATACCCCTCATCGTCAACCAGAAGAACAACCTCATCGTTCCTAGGATCCTCACAGTCACGTGGTTTTCTATACTCGGAACGTACCCAGATGACGTCGCCACCCCTTGCGCGAAAATGAGGGAGGAAGTTCTTAATGTTATCAACAAAGGACGGCTTGCCGGGCTCCGGAGGGGTCATGAGACAACGACCCATGTGGGGGTCGAGGAATTCATTTTGCAAACCAACCAGGAGCAAGGCACCTCGTGGTCCCATTGTTGTAATGCTGGTAGGACGTTTGTTAGGGGAGCGTGCCTCTTTTTCAAAATACCAATTCGGTGGCTCCGAGACGAAAGGATGTTTTTTTTTATAAAAAAAAACGTTAATATATTTCGATGTGTGATGCGGCGGTACTTTGTTTTAGTGAAGGAGGAGAAAGGGTGAGCGGAAAAACGGGCTTGTGTTTTTTTTTTTGAGGCGCAAGCAACAAGCAAGGTAAGGCAAGGGAGCTTACAGACAAGATCCCGGCACTGAGTGGGAGAAGACAGCTATTTCAACTAACCCTTCGGTGAGAAGGTTATATTCCCGCCAGAGGGGATCAGCCGTGGTGGTTTGAGCAGTGGGGGGGGGGGGGGTAGAGGGGAGAGAGGGAAAAAAAAGAAAAAGATACTGGCGGCAACAGGGCAGACAGAATTGCATGAAAAGCCCTCGTAGGGTACCGCACTGCCTGAGACTTGGTGATGAGATGGGGGTGGGATTGGTGACCGTTGGTCTGGGCTCGGAGGAGAGGATCGTGCACTACCATAACCATAGCTAACCCAGTGACCACATTTTTGGCACCAAGGAAGGTATGTTATAAGACCTAACCTTCTTTTCGTCACTTGCCAATTATCACTGGCTCTAGTTACCTCACAAAAGATGATAGGTGGCCCGAGCTCTCCCACCACTACGGTCATTCGTGGGTCAATTTAATAAAGCTCGCCCAAGCTTGCTTCACGGTGGCCTGCCATTAGCCGGGTAGTCTACAGGACCGCTGTAGTGCTCTACCGGTACTGGACTGTACCCACGGCACTTGAAGTAGTAGGCCACGGAGAATGCCATCCATAAAAAATTGTCTCTCACTTCCCTGCAAGAAAAAACGGGAGGGGTGCCACTGTGTGAGATGATTTGTTTCTAGTTGATCCGGACCTGGGTTGGTTCCGCTCCTGCTGTTTGTCTGCCCTTGAGATGTATGCTTGACGGGTTGAGGTTGGGTGCAGAAAGAGGGGAGGTGTCGTGGGAAGTTGAGCATCTCTGCCCAAAACCCACATCCCCTGCATTATATACCCCACTGCACACCACCCCAGCCACTCCAGCTCCCCTAGAGGCCGAGGTATCAGATGAATGCTTTGTCACTGGAGTGGGTAGAGAAGCTCGGCCTATTCTCTTCTCTCTCTCTACAATATGGTACCGATATTTCCGTGCGTTTCTAATTAGTATATGTATTATGTATATACTCACAAGGTGAATCGGACTGGCCATCCACTGGGCGTTTGCCAGAATGTCCCGGTACGCCCTTCGTCTACCCTACCACCCTCTACAGCGGCATCTCTCTGTAGGGAAGCCGAAGAGGGTCTACTGCGACCGATACAGAATTATACGGATATCTGCATCACACGCGATCACCATTATATAGAACCGGCAATAAGCAAGCAATCAAGCAACTCACCGCAAGCACAACATAATCACGACTATCACCATCGGGGCTCTAATCTTGCATCTGGTAGAGGTTTCCTTTTTTTTTCTTTTTTTCCTCTCTATAGCTTCATCTACAAATTGCTGGCAAAGGAACCTTCATCCTCAAATGCATGTCCACGTCGGCTTCACGCAGTCTCATATATTATCAGATGCTGACTCCTTTGCTGCTCTCTCCTATTTCTATTCCCTGTCTCGCCTGCTGGCCTCTCCAGGCTTCTGTTTGGGCACCAGTGTATCGGTACGGCGGTCTACCGGTACGTGCGAATTTGCCTGCCTGCTTTGTATGTAGCATACGTATTATATTTCCACACAGCGTATTTCCTACATGCTTAATCCCTTGCTCTCACATACCGCGCCTCCACTCAATCCCTCCCACATCTGCCGCACCCCCTCTGATAAGCTTAGACAATCGCACAATTCATATTCCTCATCCTCCATTGCTCTCTCAGGTTCCCCCTCGCTCCTCCGCCTGCTTGCTTCTCTCAAAGCAGTTGCCTTAGCCACCAAACACATATTCACACACCCTCTCTTCCCTACAGAAGAGAGGGAAAAAAAAAGAAAGAAAAAAACTTTTATCCAACCACTCAAATGTAATATTCCTTCTATCCCTTGCTCTTTCCTTTTCATTCTTTCCTAACAAACAATTAGCAGCGGGAGTGGTAGCGGACCCAGCCGAGAAGGTTGTGACAGCCATCTCTTCGTAATAAGAGACTTACCTTTCCACCTTTCCACCGCTCCCCTCTTATTCAATCATTTGTACCAATCATTCACCTCCCCGCTCAACTATTGCTAGCTGTCTATACCTCATCTTCTACGATCCCACCGCCAGCATACTCGTACATCGTATATACCCTTGTGATATTTATTAGTGTTGTGTTATTTCAAATTGAGCAATGCCTGCAGAAAGCTCAGCTCAAACACACGGCCCCCAAATGAACTCTCCCGATTCAGAAAAGTCGCAGGTTCGGTATCGATATCTCTTATTCCGTAACAACGGTTCAGTCTGCCCTCTTGTCGCTTCCGAGGACCTTCCGGCAACAGTCACGGTTATTCCTCCGCTCGACATGATAGGTGGCATCACCCTTGTCCAGGAGATTACGAAGTCGCCCGGGGGGGAAGGGCCTGGGCTCCCTAGGGGCAAAATACTGGCCAATGGTAGAGAGAGGGGATTCGAAAATGGTGATGATGAAAGTGACAGGATTGGAACCGCTCCCTTGGGTCTGTTGCAGAATTGTCTCAGTCAAGCCAGGAAAATTCACACGTGTGCTATCCCCGGTTCTAACACTGCCTCTGCTTCTCAGAAAGAAGAGGAAACTCTAGACAATGATCGATTTTACCTTCACCCAAATCACTCGCAGGCCAAGTTGCAGAACGGAAATTCTCCGTTCCTGCTCCCAGAAGCTCTTGCCGCTCGCGAGTCTCGTCTGAAGGCTTCAGGTTTGTTTAAGAAAGATCTCTGCCAAAGCTTCCTCCGTGATGCTGTTTGCAAGTGGGGTGCCGAATGCACTTTCCGTCATGAGACCCCATTGAGGCTAGAAAAGTGGCGAAAGGCAAGCTGTGTTGAGGCCCCGGATGACATTGGATCTTCGGGGGATACGCTTTGCAAACCCGAAACTGATGAGGGCCACGATAGCCAATGCTCTTCCGACAGTAGTGAGGTTGGTAGCGGTAGTGGCATGACTACTACTGTGAATAATGCGGAGGGCGGTGAGACCTGCGGCTTTAACCCCAAGGGCAAGAAAACTGAACTCTGCGCCTATTTCCACCGCAAAATCGGGTGCAGACGTGGAAGGGATTGCTTTTATCTTCACGAAAACGAATCTAGCTCCTTTACGGGTGAGAAATACCATTGCTTGAAGAGAAGAAGCAGCGTGAGCAATGGTGCCGGTAGTCCTACTACTAAGAAGATGGAGGGCGGGTGGAGGAGAGTCATCTCACCAATAAGTAACGCCGGCGGGGAGGAAAAAAAGGTAAGCACTCCTTTGTCTTGTTTCAAATTATTTCGCACAATTTCTTCCTTGTTGGCCCAGGCTAACCTTTTAGATCTCTCAAGACCCTCCTCCTCCCGTGCTCTCTAGTGACTTGCTAGGTGTAATAACTTGCCCGACCCCGGGTCGTATTCAGTCCGCGACAGACCCTCTCAAACACATCAAGACTCATTGTACCTTCTTCCTCCGCTTCGGAGAGTGTGATTACTGGCCTTCCTGTAAGTTCTCTCATGAACGGCCGGAAGGAGTTGCCACACCGCCCTTATCTCTATCTCCAACTCCTACTAGTGGCTTTATGAGATGGCGTGGAAGTAGGACTTCCCCTAGTTCGACTGAAAAGTTGGACACCCATAATATCAAAAAGATATTGGCTAGAGAAGACGGCAATGGGGGGATTGGGCTTCCCGGTCCTCCAAACATAGAGCGTCTCACGGTTGGGGGAAGGTTCTCCCTCCTTAATAGAATTTCCAATGGAAATGCACTCCAGAAGGCGCTTGATGGCATAAGTGATCCTGGAGAGAGCGGATTGCCTATCTCTGAGGGGCAGCTGATTACTCTTGCTGAGTGAACATCGGGATTTCGCAAGGATCCTATCATATTCCTGTCTTTTTTGGCTTCCGGTTCTCTCTCTCTCTTTTACTGATATTTTAACGATTGCTCAGCTTGTTCTTAAAGCACACCATAAATAGAAATAGAAGGCTTAGGGATTCTTCAGGGGTTGGGGGGAAAAATGCTCTCGTGTTTTATGGAGGGTGTTTATTGAATTTCATTCTATTTTCTAAACCCGCATTGAGATTGGAGATGACTTGTCTTTAAATTTGCGGATGTGGTTAGATCCGGCATGGCAAACTTTATTTCAAAACTTAATCATAAGCGAACCGCAAGTTCAAAGTCATGTGACCAACCTCACCTCACGAATCCTTTGGAGGTTCAGATCATTCGGCAGTTGCAGTGGCATCCAACACCAAACACCCACCTTGATGAAATTATTATCAAAGACAATGCAGAGGATACTGCGGTTAAGCCTACCTCCCACCAACCACCAACTCAAACCCAGGCAATTTATCCAAACGTTCCGCTCCGCAGTCTCCCAACGCCAACAACCCATAGATCATTTTCGCCGGTAAAGTATCCATTCCGACTTCACGATTACTGCAATCACTATCCAAAAACTTTCCCGAAGACACCATTTACTAACACACATACTCTTTCCGCCGTCTGCGCTTTCCCCCACTTTTTCCCGCTACAGACACGAAACTCCAGACCCGTTCCTGCCCCCAGACATCTACAGGCCCAAGGACCCCAACCTGAGTCCGGAAAAACTCTTCCGGCCCGGCTGTGACACACCTCAAACCCCAACTTCACACCTCTACGTCGATGACTTCACAAAAGCCTTAATCTACATCGACGGCGCGAGCATCGGCAACGGAAACCCAGATGCCAGAGGCGGGTACGGCATCTACCGCTCGCCAGAGAAATCATTAAACATATCCCGCCCGCTACCCATCGGCACAACGAACAACAGATCGGAACTCTGGGCAGCGATATCCGCCTTGGAATTGATTGCCCGCGAGTCTACCACCACCACCACCACCGACGCCGACGCCGACGCCACATCCCCTCCCCCAGATGGTAACGGTGGTGGTGTTGCTGACGCTGTCGTGGACACCTGGGTTATCGCCAGTGATTCGACTTATATCGTCATGGGAGCTACGAACTTGGCCTGGAAGCGGCGGGCCGCTGGGTGGAAGAAGGGTAAGAAGAAGCCCCCCAACGTGGTGGAGAAGATGGAATCGAGCGATGAGCTGGCACTGAGCGAGGGCTTGGTGCTGAATGCCGACCTGTGGGACCGTTTGCTCAAAGGGATTATGAATGTCCGGGGACAGGTACTGTTCTGGCAGATTGAGAGCAAGTGGAATCTGGCGCATGATCTGGCGTATAGAGGGGCTGTGAGAAAAAAATTTATTTTTATATATATACATTTTTTTCCCCGTTCCCCTTCCCTTCCTCCACTGTTGTGGGCGTTGACTAACTGACTAACGGACGTAGAAACTCGGCCTCGTTCTCGACCTCGGCACCGATTGGGGGCGGGTTTCGTCCTCCGATGATTTTAGGAAAGCTTGGTCGGCCTCGCGGTCTCCCCCCCTCGGCCCAAAACCGCCACCAGCGGAGCTACGAGAGGGCAAGGAAAAGGACACCACCGCCCCGCCCTCGGTCAAAGGAGGTGTCCACCCAACAGACTGTTCTAAACGGGATATATAGTGCCATCCCTCCCTCCCCACCAAACAATGCACCATAACATAGATTACTGTGCCACGGTACCGATACCTCTGATTATTCATTCCGCATATGATATATATATATATATAGCACTGTATTATTATATTGTCATACACATTCTTACTAGTATATTGAAACCTAAATACATGCGCTCGAGTACAAACAAACCTAGAATGTCCTTATGATCCGCACCAACCAAAACGTAAAAAAAACATCTTCCTTGCTTTTTCTTGTACTCTGGTATCAACGAGTAGAGTACCGGTAATTATCTTCCTTTCTTTTTCTGATTCTTTCATCTTTCTTAACTCCATTGGCTCATCCTTTACTTACCGTTCTTAGCTGCGGAATTAGAGAAAAAAAATTTCTCGTCCCCCCCCCCCTTCTCCGCGCTACTATCGTACCATATCGTGACGTTCCACGGAAGGGAGGGAGGGAGCAAGCTTGTACGACGTGAGAGGGATCAACTGAGCGTTTTGGGGTGTGTGCCTGTGTTTGTATTGGATGATAAGCTATGAGGAACGTGATGCGATGCTTGACTAACATATACACGGCGGGGATCGGTTGGGTTGGTTCGTTGTGTTTGTTGTTGTTGGGGTACCTGTATAGTACGAGCGTATGGACAAAGTACCGGTATACGGTAGATGTTGAGGGGTCGAGTGAATATCGGTAAATTATCTTTTTTTTTTTTTGGAAGGAGGGGAGCCCTGCGCTTTTGAGCTTTGATAAGTGCTGATTTGTGTCATTGTCGTACTTGGTAATGAACTGTGGTGCTGGTGGTGGTGGATGGATTAGTGGGTGGGAAGTGGTTACGGTATTGAATCGGAAGTAGTAACTTGTCAAGTATACTACCGGTACTGTACCGATACAGTACGGTACAGTACTCGTACCGGGAAGGGGTTGCATTAAGCTTTTATCTTTTCCTTTCTTTTTTTCTTTCCCTTTTCCCCATTTTCCTCTTTACCAATATTATGATACTCCCCACCACCTCCCCAGTACAGTAGGTATAATAAGTACCGAGCGGTATCGGGTCCGGTCAACTCTTGTTCGATTAGACGGGTTTGATATAGTTTATTTGAACATCGCACTTGCTGCAATTCCTGCATCGCTAGAGGGTTTCTCAAACTCTAATTTGTGACAGATAATATTTATCTTTTGGGTAACGTATTGTTTTGTTTGCTTGTTTGCTTGTTGGTTTGTATGTTTGTTTTCGCAAATGTGACTTGATCACCGTTTGTAATGTGTTGGTTCCTTTTTTTTTTTTTTTTTTTGAGGTGGGTAGTAAAGAGGTGCGTAGGGTTGTTGTCTGGTGCGAGTCTGGTGTGATCGCCGTGTTATGGCTGTCCCCGCCGGCGGGGGGGGGGCGGTAGCCGCCACGTGAAGGTGCTGAGGCTGGTGAAGAGAGAAATTCTTGAGGGGCCGAGGAGGTGTGGAATGGGGTGAATTGGGGGATGTGGTAATGGGATGGTTTGTTTGGCTGGTGGTTGTTGAGAGTCAGTACCAGCCTAGAGCAAAAAGTGATCGGAAAAAAGTGGTTAGTGCAACACCACTTTTCTTCCGATCACTTACCTTCACACCCAAGTACTCCCATGGTGTGCACTACCGGTGGGACTGTATTAAATACAGTACTCGTAATGTCGAAGTGCCTTTGGAAAGAACTGCTATCGCATACTACCCGGATCAAAGCAAAAGGGCCAAATTTTAGTGGCATGTAATAGCGGTTCTTTTTAGAACGAATTGACATTGCGGGTATTCGTACCGCCGATTAAGTCCGTAAGTGAACTGGGATTCTCTTGGACTGAGGGACACCTTCCTTCTTTCTCCCTTCCATTGTGGCATCACCGTCTCGCATGAGGAATAGAGCTATGTCGTATCCAAAGTCTCTCAGAGATTGATCACAGTGTGCAAGTTAATGGCATCTTGTCAAGAATAACCGTCTGGAGTTTGTGTATCCATTATACAGGGTCCGGTAAGAAGTTATGGAACAGTTATTCAAGGTTATCCAGCCAAATATATCCCTGTCTGTTCCGGTTAATAGGTTCCTACCCTTGTACAACAGGCATACTGGGCTCCATCAATCCCATCAATCTGCTCAGCGTGCCATGCTGCAAGGGGCAACCCCCCATCTCCTAAGGTTCCCCGTTCTTCGAATATAATACCTAAATATAATGCTGAGATTGCTGGAGGCTGCTCGTTCATCTGTAATGATTCCGAAGGTTCCCTTTATGCTCTAGGGGCGTTGTGGATCGTTTTGTTTCCCTAGGGCTACCGTGATCCATGGAAGGGATTCTCTATTAGGCTTTCTTTTGCCATGATGGATGTGCGCAGGGGGGTGTGGTGGTCCGTGGAAGGATCAAGATGTGATTATCGTGTTATGAATACTCCTGGGTTTTCTGTGAGTTATCGATAGCAAAGCTGGTTAGGCACACATTTCTTACCTCTCTTTAACTTCCGATCCACGGTAATCCGTTCGCCCTGTGATACCGATGTGCCAATTAGACACATCAACACTTAAAACACAACCCGAAGAGTAGCTGAGAAAAAGCAAAGACGCTTCCCTCTCTGTCCAGGTATCGAGGTACCTTATTCATATCCTATCAGGATGTCTCTCTCCCACAAGACCAGGTGGGGCTGGCGAAGATCCATACACTAGGACGAGGGAAGGAAGGAAGAAAGAAAGAAGAAAAACAAAATCCCCCTTGACGTTTCGGCTTTGAGCCATTCGAGTTCTTCACAAAAGTGGGATTGGTAACCATCCTAGTACGCGTCACTCTTGAGCATCTAGAGCTGCATGTGTCATCATTACGACTACCTGTAGTAAACGATTCTTAGGGACATGTTCTCTAGTTTTCTGGTTAGCCTTTAACTTTAATTTTGAGGCACTCGAATGCCCGCAACCAGTTGTAATGCATACTGTCACTCCCCCCCCGGTTGGGTCTCTTGCAATAGACCAACACCACTATCCCTTGGGGGGTCTGAGACAGTAAAATTCGTTGCCAGCTGATCTATTCCTCATAGGTATAGCACTATTCCAAATGTAGGTAGGCTGCGATGATGGGTAACAACGTCAGGAAGCATCAGTAGCAAGAACTTAATCACTTAAAGATACTGCAAATGCAAGATATGTCAAGCTTGACTACAAACCGAAAGCCTCTTTCCTCCCTTTCTATTAATTGTGGCCCAAAGGAAGATGTGGGAACCAGGAAGAGATATAGAAAAAGTGTCCGGGGAAGCGAAAAGACTCGATTGCCGGCCAAACACGCAAGTAATCAGCAACCCTATCGCCCACTCCAGCCTCGCATAAATCACATTGGGCAGCCTCAACTGCCATGGGAAGATGTGAAGGCCACCGAATTGGGGGTATTTGAACTGTTCTGGGATGATGAGGTTTTGGGCGTGCTTGTGGAAAGAACAAATATGTATGCGGAGGAAAAGGGAGCAGGAAAAAAGGTGTCGGGAGGGGTTGCATTTGGCCGCCCATGGAAGAAGGTGACAACAGAGGAAATGAGAGTCTTTGTGGCTCTCGTCATCTATATGGGAGCGAATCGAGATTGTGGTAGTAAAGGCTTTTGGAGGGACCGGGCAGAAAATCGTCAAGTGTTACGCTCGATGAGTCTTAAACGCTTCAGCCAAATAAAGCGATACCTGCACATATCAGATCCCAAGCAACAGCTTTCCGTTCAGAATGGTGCCAGAAGCTTGAACCAGTTAATAGTATATTGCAGTCCCGCTGCCAGCAGTATTACCTTCCGGCCTCAAATGTAACGGTTGACGAAATGATGATCCGGTTTGGTGGGCGCAGCTACCATAC
>Ga0307513_10001672_pt1 | contig 31722 bp, 38 predicted proteins | sample 15_EM_MG_FD_202174 | JGI IMG/M metagenome (GOLD analysis project Ga0307513, IMG submission 202174) | Populus trichocarpa ectomycorrhiza microbial communities from riparian zone in the Pacific Northwest, United States - 15_EM | ecosystem: Host-associated > Plants > Roots > Unclassified | place... | reverse complement strand
CCCCGCCACCTTCTTCCTCTTTTTTTCTTTTCCAGGCTGGAAGGGGGATGGAATGATCCCGTGCAATGCAGTGACTTGGTAGCGATGGTGCGTAATAATGATATTGGCGGCGGCGGCGATGATGATCATCTAAAACCCCGCAATTATCATTTCCATGGTGATTGTGTTGGGTTTTTTTTTCTCTCTTCCCTCCCTCCCTCTGATATCTTCGTGCCTAGAAGCACAGTGCAGTGCAGTGCAGTGCGAGGCCAGGTAGCGCAGATCCCTCTTAGAAACGCAAAGTACGGTACCGCAGCCTTCTAACAAAGGCAAATATAAGAAAAATTTCATCCTTTTCCGAACTTTACGATCTAGACCCTACTCCACCACAGCCACCTACCCACCCGACCCTAGCTTTGTACCACTCGATAGCAGGTTACTGCTCTACTAGTAAATACTCAGATCCCCGGGTCGAATCATCCCCTCCCGACCCCATATTGAATACTGTATTCAGCCCAACCGGCTGCTTCCGAACCCCCCCCCTCCCCCTTGAGAACGAGGACTCGTGATTGAACGGTGTTCGTGAACACTTAGCGTATCACTATTACTCGACACAAAGATCTAACTTAAGCAAAAAAAAAAACCCCCCCCCCTAAATTTCGGCAGCACAATAGTCTAGCAGCCGTGTTCGCGAACGTCGCTCATGAGTTAGTACCGGCAGTATAATGTTTGTGCGGAGCGGCATACCGTCCCTCCCACTCGCGTGCACACACCTGGCAGCAACCCGAGAAGAAAGCCCAAGCAGGCTAATGTAATGCAAAACACCTGGATATCCACTTGTTCCTGCGCGGTAGAACATTTCCCCCCCTTCTCACAGCCTTCCTTAAGCTCCCCTCCGTGTGTTAGGTTAGGCTACAGTGGATTATCCAAAGAGAAGGAAGGAAGGAGAGGAAGGATTCCTCTTTTCTTCTTCTTCTTCTTCTTCCCTTTACTTTCCTATCTCTCTTTTTCGTTTCTCTTGTTTTCCGGCGGGAAAAGAAAAAAAGCCTTGGGATATTTACAGTATCATCAAGGATATGCGAGCGCCGTGTAGATACCGGTAAGCTATATTAAAACCATCATATTACTGTACCAGTATAGGCAGGCGAGGACCACCGATCCGGAAGGATTCACACGATCCGCATGAAGGCTTTCGCGCTATTTACGATACTTGTTTTCTCCGGGCGAGGCTTGCTTGACTTGACTTGACTTGACTTGAACTTCAGGGCTTGATATAGCACTCTCTCATGATGTCTTACGAATTGCTATCGGGGGGGCTTTCCATTTGTTTTTTGCCTTGTTTTTTTTTTCCACCCTTCGGAATCCTTTTATATCACTCACTCACTCATGCCTTGAAACAATCAGAAAAGGAAAACAATCTGGTGAAAGAGAAAAAAAACAAAAAACAAAAAACAAAAACAAAACAAGAAGGACGAGAATCACAGATTTTCGATAACTCACCCACGATTTCAATAATACCATAGATACGGTATCGGATCGGAAACGTTCCCCCCAATCCCGATCCCAACCACTCCTCTCCCGGGGAAAGTTTCAACGATAAAAACCCGGAACACTTTTCCCCTCCCCTCCCTCCCTTCCCTCTCCCGCCCGCCGAGGGTTAGGTTTTTTCTTTCATTTCCCCCTCCAGCCTCCTAATCCCTGCATACCGTACCGTCCAATCCACCTATTCGTGCCACCATAAACCCCCACCCCGCGAACCCCTCATTCCGTGGGCCTAATTGTTGTTCGCCCTGGCGCATTCAGGGCTGACTGCTGGAACCGTAGTTTGATACATATCATACCACCAAAACCTCCAAGCACAGCGTAAGCGCGAGAACACTCGGAAACTACACTACCTGTCAATCCGCTCATCGACAAAAAAAAATTGCCCAACCTCTAGATCTACGATCGAGGGATAAACAGGTTCAGCTCAGCTCAGCTAAACAGAATTTCCTAGGAACAAATATGTCCGGTCGTGCAGGTTCGTACTTATCCCCATCCCCCCGCCATCCTTTCGTGTTACTTTAGGAGGAGGAGGAGGAGGAGAGAATGCTAACGAATGGACGGCATGTGGGTGTGACGATAAAGGTGGTAAAGCAAAGCCCTTGAAGCAACCAAAAAAGGAAAAGAGGGAGGAGGACGAGGAGGATAAGGTTTTTTTTCTTTCTTTCTCTCTCTCTTTCTCCCGAGATCGAATGATCGAGTGGATCGGGCTAATGTCGCGGTGGTGGTAGGCTTTCAAGCAGAAGCAGAAGGAAGGTTTGTTCTATACTCTGCCGTAACTTCCGGGGGGAGTGAGGGATGGGATGCGCTAATGGTTTATACAGCGGCTGCTGCGGAGAAGGCTGCTGCAGAGAAGGCTCGCAAGAAGGGTCCTTTGGTATGTCTCGTATGCTAGTTGGTGGCTGGTGGATGTATGGCTGACGATCTATGATACAGGCCACCGGAGGTATCAAGAAGTCTGGGAAGAAGTAGACCCGGTTTGCGGGAGGTGACATTACGTTCGCCATATGGACGGATAGGTGTTCCTAGTTTACGATACGATACAATGCTTTTCTTATCTAGGTGTATAAATGCCTAGCTATATCCTTTAGTGATCAATGAATGCGTTATTCTTTTTTTTTTCTCATGAGAAGACGGAATTGTGGTCCTTGAGTTTCAACTGAGTGCATTATCAAGGTACATTATAGACCATAGGTTGGGATCATCATGATCTAATACATCAATTGGCTATTGAAAAGCATAAAAGCAAGTCGGTTCCTAAGCTTTAAAGTCCGTGTCCAACTTTACTGTCAATGTCGGTGGAGCAGCTTTTTGCTCAGGCCTCTTCTGTTTCCTGACAGTGATAATTCCAGCACTGTCCATACCCCACCCTACGCCGAATTCCTTCTTCAATCCATCCCATGTAGTCCCCGTGACGCTCTCCAAGTAATTTGCATCCACGGTGAAGTAGCTCTTCCCCAGACACTTGAGCGTGTGATCCCTCATCCGCTGCTCCGCATCTTCCAACAGCCTAGCTTTATACAGATCCACCTTCCTCCGCGTAGCCCTGAAACTCCAGTAATTACCTTGGATCATTGCGCGAACGGCCTGCAAGATCCTATAATCCGTCACCTGAAACTCCCTCTTAATCACGAATGCCTCACTATAAGCCTCCATCTTACTCGCAAGATGAAGCACAAGGTACCCCGCGAATTCTTGTCTCTCACCGGCTGATAATGGCACGTACGGGTGGATATTGTAGAGCAGGTGCTGGATAGCGGGGTGGTACGAATCCGTATGCTTCATGAGGATTGATATCCGGATCATGAACATGTAAGCCTTTGAGGAGAAGGCGTCGACCCGGGAAGAGCCCACAATCCCTTCTCGCAGCTTCCGCATCGAGAGGATTATGCTAGCGAGTTCGGAATTTTGAGAGTCGGCGTAGCGGGCATTCTTGCCCTGGGCTGCTATTGTACTCATTGAAGGGACCGCCGCTGCCAACTTGACGTCGAGGTCCGTGCTGCTGTCTGAAGAGCCGCAGAATTTGACATACTTTTCGGCAATCTCGGTGTAGTATCTGATGGCATGTGAGCTATCAGGATCCAAAGGTTGGATTGCTGAGGAGGTTAGTTCGTTGTGGAGGGTGTGGCTAACTTTTCCTGGTTCTTTCTGTCCAGTAATCTTTTTCCGATGTCTAGGTTAGTGCTTGACCGGACGGGTTGGTCAGGGGTAGCTATACCTGGTATCTCCTGCTCAATAGTTAGCTTTGTACCCCCTCACTTCCTCAACAAGCGAGTGTCGAGAAGCTTGAAAACAAACCTTTGCTAACGAATCCATACTCATCGGCAGTTGGTTTCAACCGAGAAGCTCTCCAAGAAGCTGTCCTGGTGTTAGAGCCCTCCATATCCCCAATTATCCCTCCAGAACTCGACCCCCCATTACCATCACTACTCCCTCCTCTTCCCCCTCCACCTCCACCTCCCCGCCCCTTTCTCCCGCCCCTAACAGAGTACTTCTCAGTGGCAGACATCTAGGGCCCAACCAGAAATATCTCCGTCGTTAACAATAATAGTGATAATAACAAAAAGGCCCGAATAGATTCGTCGCGGTGAAGTTAGACTAGTATGATACTAGCCACAGTGTGGGGTCCCCGGGAACCAAGGAAAGACCGCCGCCAAAGGGAAGAAAGGAGGGCAATTTCCCCACACGTGCTTTGTGATAGGGGCTCGGTAAGTTACCGTTGAGCCTCAACTCAGCCTAATTTAACTCATCTTGGGCTGCACGACAGATGTGCTCAACGTTAAAAAGTTACTAGGAATTCCCAACAAAACACGTGATACCGAACCACTATCATACAGTATATGTTTCTCCTTCTGCACCCCCCCTTTAGAATCAGTTAGACTTTTTGTCTTCTTCGGAATTGGTTAGTTGTGAACATGGCAGTCAAGAATCGGAATAGACAGCGTGGTGCCGATAGTTCGGCCGGGGAGGTCTGTACCTCTCGATGCAATTGGAATTGTTGCTAACGGGATACGATACGCAGGTAGCGAAGAATGCGGAGAAGAAGGTTGAGGAGGCTCTTACTGTCCTTCTCCATGAATTGCGTGAGTACCTTTTCCTCCTTGCGATTATTATAGTCTTTGACAATCAGTACAGCATCATGGATGCAGTCAGTATCCGTTCCCCAATATCTATCACTTCAGAATCACAGCACCTAACACGTGCCCTACTTTAGAGACAACCACTTCATAGTCTCCGGCTACAGACCTCAATCCTTCTCGTTCTACAAGAGCTTTCGCTCCCTGACATACCTTCATAACGAAACCGGTTCCCCCCAATCCCAATATGCCCCAAGCAGACCCCGGTGGCTAACAAACCCCAAAAGTAAACATCTACACCCACCTCCTCCCCGCCCTCCTATTCCTCCTACTTGGAACCTATGCCCTTCAAACACACATCCTCCCCCGCTACCCAACAAGCACAGCCCCTGACCTCCTCTCCTTCGCCTGCTTCTTCGCGAGTGCAAGCATATGCCTGGGGATGTCAGCAACCTACCATACGATCAACAACCACAGTCCGGCGATCGCAAAAATGGGCAACAAACTCGATTATCTAGGCATCATAATCCTAATAATGGGCTCCTTCATCCCGAGCGTGCACTACGCCTTTTACTGCCACCGGCGCCTTGCATACGCCTACTGGACCATGATCTCATTCTTGGGCGCCGGGTGCGCTACCGTTTCCGTCATGCCGGCGTTCCGCACGTCGGCATGGAGGCCCTTCCGCGCCAGCTTATTCGTCGGAATGGGCCTCTCCAGCGTGTTGCCAGTCCTCCATGGCGTGTGGATATATGGCGGCCGCGGGATGGACGAGAGGATGGGAGTGAGGTGGTTGATCTGTGAGGGGCTGCTGTATATTGCCGGCGCCGGGATCTATGCTACTAGGGTTCCGGAGAGGTTCGCACCTGGGAGATTTGATTTGCTCGGGGCTTCGCATCAGGTTTTTCACTGTCTGGTTGTGGCAGCGGCGGGGTCACATTTGGTTGGGCTGGTGAAGGTATGTTCGCTTTTTTCTTTTCTTTTCATTTTTTCACCCCTCTCCACTCTTTTTTCTTTGGGCAGGTGGTTACGATATGTAGCAAGTAAATAAGGCTGGCCGAAAAAAGAAGAGGGGGGAGAACAGTATCGTATGTTTCGCTATGCTAACGCGCTTTCGCACGGTGCTCCTAGGGGTTCGATTATCTGCATGGTAGAAATGCGCAAGTATGTGGTTAGAATTATCCCAGATGGTATTTAGAGGGGTGAAAGAAAAAACGCAGGGCTGGCGGGATATTTACTTTTTTTTTTTTGAAAGGGTTTTCTAGGGCGATTATTATGCCATCTTAGTGCTGTTTTTAGATAATATTGAGGTTAAAAGTGCACGTGAGTTGCTCTCCAAGCACGAGCAAGGCTATGGGCTGCGGGTTTCCAATAATATCACACTATATCCACCTCGTGAGATTATTCGTGTAAAATACCACGGCGGGACCCGCAGTAGAATTTTTGCACTACCCATGCAGCATCTCGCAGCCTACTTTACGCCGACACAAACTGCAATTGCACAGAAATAGGCAGAAAGGGAGGGGAGGAAGAAGCCGCAATCACCGTCATTTCCACCAGCCTACTGATATCATTTTGGATTTGTTAAGTCTAACCTACAGTAAAAACGTATACCATATCTCATCCATCACAACAGCCACAACACGAACTCGCCAGCACGAAAACTTTCTTTTACCCCAACTACCCCCCGAAGAGAATCACAAACATGAAAAGCACTCCCCCTTTCTCCCAGTATTCTACTTTGGGTCCAAAACTACACCGGCAAAGTCCCTAGATGCAATGTAGTCTAGAGTTCTCTCAAAGTGCTTTCTTGGTGTCTCAGTGGTGGAGCCGTCACCAGAGCTGAGGTTGGATTGAATCAGTTCTATAAGCCCATTGAGATACTTGACGGTAACCTGGTACCCCCCAAGATTCACGTCAGATTTCACACTTCAGATAAGAAAAGAAAAAAAAGAAAAACAAATCCAAGACATCCAAAATGTGAGAGCAGAGTGTGTGGGGGGGGGATCTTACAGCCTCATTTTGACGATCAAAATAGTATACGTATCTATTCAAAATCTCCACGAAAAGCTCCACGCTGACCGCGGTGTCCATGCATGCATCCGCTACCCTTAGCGCACGTTGAAGGCATTCAAGGACCCTCTTTCCGTCCCTATACAGCGGTGACTTTTCATCCTCACTTCTAGCGGGTATTTCGACAGCCCACCAAAGATGTGATACCAGGTAGACCGCGCGACACTGATCCGGCTTCTTAAGAAGCTTGCTGCCATACTGCGCACATTTAGTAATCAGGGTGTCGTAATTCTCTTTAGAGAAGTTCCGGGTCGAATGTAACGCATTAGCGATAACACACACAGCCTGGAACTGGGCCCGGGAATCCGAGATCGCTTCTTCGTATACAGTAAAAGCCTGTGCAAAAAATTCATATGCGACTTCTTCGAATTCCGTCTGATCCGATACTTGACCACAGAAAAGGAAAAGCCGAAGACACAAATCAGGTACACCGACCCGAGTATATATCGAGGTAACAGTCTGGTGCAAAAATTTATAGAGAGCTGTGCTCATGGTTTGCCATTCATTGTCGTAATGCTCGCGGAGCTTGTAACGCCGGGCGAGTTTAATTCCAGAGGTAATCAGAGCTGGGGTTGTATATCTGATCCTATCACCACCCTCGTTGAACGCCTTCCGAGCTGTTTGCAGGAGCTACGACTCGAATTATCAGCAACGCTAAAGACCCGACATTAAAAATTCATCCTACCTTGAATTGGGTATCATTATTGTCGCTACATAATAGGTGCACTATCCTTGCCAATCGACCTTGTTCTTCGACTGTCTCGTCTGTCTCAATATCCCTACCTTTCCTAGGTGCTTGTGCTCCAGGATATCCTGCTTGTTGTTGTGCTCCTTCTCGAATTAATACACGCAGCAACTCGAATACACCCTCGGCGTGCTCTGGGGTGGAGATCTTGGTTTGGTTCTTCAAAATGTTCTGCGCAACAACTCCTGCCACAGATCTGCGAGTTGGGTACGATTGTGTGTGCAAAAGGGGGAGGTAGCTTGGCAAGGCAAGCACAGTGAAAAGGGACTCATATGATTTGACAGGGGCAAGCATGAGGTTTAGTATATGTTGTTGACACTGTGGAGAGTGCAAATCTGCGCTGTTGGCCATTTCCGATACCTTTTTGTGGGTATACCTAGTGTGATATTAGCATCCGTAGATTGGTGATGATATCATTGGACGTACGAAAGGATTTGGTCGACGTATTCTGAGCACGGTTAGCATTTTACTCACAGGGCAGCCAGGAAATGGTTGAGATACCTAACCGGTCTGGATAAATATTCAATGCCAGATTAGCTAGCGATACCAAGAGGGCGATTATGTCCTGAATTGGAAGATTTTGGGCCTTCGAAGAAACGTGGAAATCAGCCGACGATCCTGAAGTGTGCCCAAAATCCCTCGTGTGTGCTCTTACATTGACCAGATTTAACACCTGTTTGAAGAAAATCTCGTACAACTTTACATCCTCTGGAATACCTCTTGGGGGCTTCTCTGTAGACTCCGCAGTGGGCCCATCCACCGCTTTCGAGTCCTTGTCTGCATCCCAACCCTTATCCCCACCCTTATCTATATCCTCGGCAGGTGCCTCTGCGGGTTTCGCACTATCTGTTGGAGGATTTGTTGTATCGTCGCCTTCTTTGAATCCTTCATCCTCCACTTCTTTGAAGCCCTCATTTCCGTTAGCTTCCATAATTGGCGGCTCCTTGCCTATAATGGCTGGACCCGCTGGTTTATTTTCCTCCGCATTATTGGCTTCCTGGAGTTTTAACCTCTTCAGCAAACCTTGCACAGCTTCCTCTTCTTTTCTTAATTTCTCCTCAGGGGATTCGGACTCGGCCTCACGAGCAGCATAGGCTGAGAGCCGATCCATAATGCCAATCACTATAGCCTTGACATTTACATTTGGGTTAAGTCTGGCGGTAGCAGAAAGAAATTGATCAAGGGTGTGAAGATGAAATTCATCCGGGAAAACCTGCGTTATTACTATGAATTATTAGCGTCACGAGCTCTCTTTGGGAGGAAAAATCTGTGCCCGAAGCTACCTTCAAGAAGATACTCTTGCGCCAATACATCACGACATTGGACTACCTGTTCCAATAAGGGGGCCAGGATGATGTTCTTGTATGTCTCAAGGTCGACAAGTTGACTCAATCTAACCAAATTGCTCCCCACTAGCAATTGAAGCTCTTTCCTCTCCTGTGTTCTCTTCTCACGTTCCCGAGAATGACCCTGATGTTGCAATCGGACCCATAGTTTGTTCATTTCGATGAAGTTGGTAATTATGAAGGAGATCGAATCTTGGAAATTACCCTCGGGGCTATACAGCGTTAGTTTCTTCGTAATACCGTCAATGGGGGGACCATACCCTTCACTATTCCCGGTGGGTAGGTAATCTCGCGATTGACCAGACAGATAATACCTCAAAAACAATCCTCTGCGAAATATGTTAACATACAACTTCCCCACAGCAAGCAGACCCGTACCTGATAGGGTGTTGAACCCCACGACTCATCTCCATCATATCTTTCATGATCTCCTTGACCGGTGCATCCTCAATAGACATGTACACACTATGAAATGTTAGAACTCATCTACTAGAAGCTAGAATGCAAAATACTAACGTCCCGACCGTAATCATGAGATACAACCGTGGAACAATATTTCCTAGATTTTGCCATAAATGAGCCGAGAGTTTCAGAAGTTTCCAGCCATCACTAACCTGCATACTGCACTAGCTCATACAAATCTGCCAGATGATTCACCGGGTGACTCTCCCTTAAATAGAGAGAAAGATGTCTCAAAGCATCAAAGACAGCCATGTAAAGCTCGTAATATTGTTTGGGTCCCAGCGAGCTTGTTCGAAGTTCCGACACCAGCGTAGAGCTACACCAACCCCGCCGTTAGTCTCCCCTCTCCTCCTCCGATGAAAATCCCCCCTTTCAATTGCACACACCTGCACTTCAGAGCGTCCATCAGCTTCCCAGGCGTCTCCAAGCATTTTCGCATCAAAGCTGTCTGTTGCCGGACAATCGTGAGGGCATCTTGCAGGAGGATCTGTTGATCTTCCATCGTTTCGCTCGTACTTCCGACAGGCGGGAATCAAGGAGCGGAGTCAAAGTTCGTCCTAACACTATGGCCTATCAGGGGCGATAATTCAGATATGAGCGTGGACAGTAGACGAGCAATGTTAACGTGATGAGTGGTGGTGGTGGAGATGAAGGGAGGCTCTTTGGAAAGGGAGCGATGACGCTTTGGGGGAACAGTGACAACCAACGACTTCACCAGATCTCACTCCATAATTCGATTTTAACAGCAAAAATCTTCACATGCAGGGCAGAGCCCCTAAATTAACAGATCCACAAAGCCAAACATCCGTATCTATATCAGGTAATTAGTATCCCCTTGGCCTCTAAACTCGAGACTCTCCAGAGCACACCTTAGGAGTGTGGATAGTTACGTAGACAAACAGAGCGTGCACACAACGCCCTCGGCGGTCACGATCCCCCGTCGAGTATCCGCCCTCAAAGATCGGAGAATCCAGTAGCAGCTCCCCGCGTAAGTTAGTATAAGCTGTACAGACCACATGCCTATTTTTCAACACTCCCTACTCCTCCAAGCCAGATAACGAACGGCAGTGAAATATGTATAAATTTGAAGACCGCGCAAACATCCGTCAGTATGCCATCACGTGGGCTGCAGGAACTGCTCCTCCGAACCCTAACCCAATCCAGATAATGACAGATACCGCGCCGGTATCCTGCCGTTCGTGGGGGTGAAATCGCAATTGCGGCATCGATTTTGGCATAGCAACTGCCCTTATTACATGCTCCTGCATTTTCTGTTGATAACAACCCGGGGAGTACCGGTACTGTGCTTTGGAGAGGTTACATATCGGTGGTTCGCTTGCTACGCAGTACTGGTAGATAGCTGGGGTCACCGTAATGATATTTGTGTGCAGTCCGTTACAGTACACGGGATGGCTTCTCGTAGACACTTAGAACACACTTCAAAATTTTGGCCGACCACCCCTCTGCGCCCGAAGACTGCTATTGGAATTCTACCAACAATTTATCACCTCCGTGGATGGGAGGACCATGAGTCCAATTCATTCGGGTGAAAATATCACGTCAATTGTTGGTTGCTAGTATCTAGAAATTTGGATATCCACGCCTAAAGGAAGCTGTCCATTGGGTGTAGGTTGAGAATCTCACTTCTAAACAACTCCCTCGTCATCATCTTTCCTGGGTTTATCTTGAATTTGCTTCGCATGGGTGAATAAACAACACCTCCAGGCTCCGTGGCGTAATTCAAATACTGGTGGGATATGCAGATTCTCGGGTTGACAGCGGCATTCCCGGATCGGCGACCAACGAATGCTTTGCGCAGGCCACCACGATAGGCTACCAACATGCTTGGATTGCCACTGACATAACATCGCACACCTCAAACCCAAGCAAGTAGCCAAAGGATGGGATAATGTGATAAGATATATATTTCTGACTGCTTTCGTAATATCTCCCAAAGCCGACGACAAATCAATGGATGCCTAGATCTTGAGTGCTCTACTCGAGTACCACTCTGACCCTGGTTAAAGCTGGGTTCGTGCGGGGGTGCCTCCTGCTGCCGTGCTGTGAGCCGTGGCATATCATATCTGATTTAAACCAGCACATCCCGCGGGCCCCGGGGAACGGGTGCTTACACGCTCAGGTTGAAAACGAGGTGCTCTTTTTCCCATATTTTTTGCCGGTATCTCTTCCCCTCGGAGGCCAGAACTGTTTCCACTAGCGAGTGATTGGGTATGATCCTTCATCGCGTGCTTATCAAAGTTCTATGTCCTCTCAGCGCGATGCGGGGTTTGAGTTTGAGTCCCCTCTTTTTAAGCATTTCTTCATTTTTCAACATAGGGCTTGCGAAATCACCCCAGCTCCTCGACGAGGCCGAAAAAAAAAGTCGATTCGCGGTTAAAGGTAATATCCGTATGCAAATCGATTCTGTGAAGAATCAGTGAACCTGCCGGCATATGGAGACATGTTTTGTAAATCGAGAGATGGTTCCCATAGGGCTGTGCATAGTTCTTTTGTGTGATAATATTATGATATCTTCCCACGGCGACTTTCCAAAGGCCACGGTTGCATAGGTAGACAAGCGACGATATTTATAGTTGTATGATAAAAGCGATCAAGCCGCAGCGGGGTGAGTCGGTTGCAATAGGGTGTTTGGAGTTTGCTGCGCAAATTCCTCCCACGGTGCTAATGACTTTTTCAACAAAGCTTCCAAAAGGTATTTAATGGAGCCCTCTCGGAAGGCAGATGAGACCTTTTCCTGCAGACTCAGATGATGTCTCGATTTGAGGGATTGCTTCTGATTGGATATTGAAGCGATATTTTATATATATATTTTCCCCTTCTCTTTACTTTGCGCTCTCCACTTTTCCTTCGGGTGAGCGATTATTGACCGCGAGCAGGCGTCTAAGGTGTGGAAGCACATCAGCCATTCACTATTGTTCCCAGTATTTTAGGAAGGGAATTTTTTATCAGGCCCCCCCTGGCGTCTGGGATCCTATGTAACATGCATCATATCGTATCATCTAACTTTTGGTCTTGGGTGTGGGCATGAATTCGCTTGCATCACGCATACACCAATTACTAGTGCTCGAGTACCAGCACGAGAGTGTCAGGAAAATCACCCCAGAATGTCCCTCCTCCCCCTTACTGCCTTTTGTTGTTGCCCTGGGATATCTCAGAGTAGCGGACTCTGGCCTGCGAGGCGCCGCCGCCCTTTTTTGCTTTTGTTATGCTATGATAATAATATATGTAGTATGAATAATATGATATTTTTTCTTCCACATCGGGTCATAGGTTATGGGGCAAAATGCTACCTTCGACATTTTTCAGTGTCTTTTCCCTTTCCCCCTTCCCTTCCCTTCCCTTCCCTCGCATTCTCTCCCTCCCCCACAGCCAACCTCCCACATTGCAACGCTCCCGGTACGGTACTGTTGTTGCACCACCGGTTATCGTAACTGACTGCAGCAGCTGCTCGCTCGCCTTGCTTTCGCCTCACCCCCCCTCTTTCCTCCTTTCCCTTCACTCATCGTGCAGCTCCCCTTGTCGCATAGGCCCTGATAATCCAGAGTTCCCCAGAGATCTCCACAGTATATCATACAAGGCGTTCGCGCGTGAATTCTGCTCAACAAACACGAACGGGGGAGTCAAATTTTTTCGTTGGCAACTACCGTATATAGTCTCGTCAGCCTCGTTGTTTCTTCCCTCCCTCTCCTTCCCGCGTTCCACATCCCATCCACATCGCTCCCCCCATCCATTCCATCTCTTTTCCACCCGCAACCCTTTGCCAGCTCCGTTCACTTATCCAACCCACCAGTAACTGATCTGTCAATCAGTCTAAAGCCCTCCTCCACCCTTCGTATGCAACTAATCTCATCCAAATGCTAGCAAAGATTTTCCATCGGCTGACTCTGCTACTCGTTAATATAGACTTTTTTGATCAAACATGGCCGAGTATTCGGGAACACGCTTATACTTGGGCAATCTTCACAAGGACGGTTTGTCACCTTGTTTTATTTTATTCACACTTCCTTCCCCCGCATTCTCGCCTTAGCGGCCTGTGAAACTTGTATTTCTCCTTGATGACGACAGCGGTAATGATAGTGGGGGCTCGAGCTTTCATCGGAGTATTTTTATTATTATTATTTTAATCCCTATACTGACTTTTCTACAGCTCGCAAGCAGGAGGTTGAAGATTTTTTCAAGGAACACGGTAGTGGGACCATTGTTGAAGTTAAGCTTATGAATGGATTCGGTTTTATCCAATACGACAGCGAAGCCGACGCGAAGGACGTCGTGCCCGGTACGCAGACCTCATAGCGATCACGTTGATTAATAGCTACTGATGTCGTTGACCTGCCATTTCTTCTCCAGCCTATCATGGCAGGGAATTCAAAGGTCAACCTTTGACGGTTCAATTCGCTCGCGGCAGTCGTCACAATCCTCGTCATCACGATTTCCCGGGCGGCGCGGATCGCACTTTTCCTCGTCCTAGACGCACTGCGTTTAGAATGAATATTACTGGACTTAATCCCGATACCAGCTGGCAGGTGGGCACAATTACTCCTTCTACTACAACTTAGGCTATCGTGAATCCCCCATTGGAATGTCCCAAGCCTGATATGCATCCACTTCTGTCTTTTAAATATATCCCTTATCCCTGACTAGGTCCTGGCCATGGTTTATCCCTAGTCCGGAGGAATGCCTGTTTCCCCATGTTGTGCTGGCTGGCCCCTTCTATGGAGTTGGAAGTCCTGTCTTCGAGAAATTCCTATTGTCATGGCTTAGGCATTCAGCACCATTTTGTACCCCCAGTTCCAGGATTTATGCCTATATCCAGGTTATACTGCCGGGACATTTTCCAAGGATTTTTGTATCCATGCGTCTGCTTTTTCTGGAGGAGCCACAAGCTGGAGTGGTCTTTATTCGAATTCAACTCATACGAGGTTTTTCTGCTACCTAGGATCTGAAGGACTTCGCGCGCAAGTCCGGCTCCGACGTCGTTTTCTCCGAAGTGAGCCGTGAACGCGATGGCCGAGGGTGAGCTAACATACGTATCTGGTTTCTGAATGTTGGGCATCTGGCTAATTGGAGTGTAGCATGGTTGAGTTCGAAACCTACGATGATCTGAAGCGTGCAGTTTCTTCTTTGGATCGCACAGAGTTTAAGGGAGCCCAGGTGACCTGTATCCCCGATGTAGTACCGGTATCATAAATTCACCAACCCTCCTCTGATTTCAAGTGCTCATTAATTCCCTAGGATCATGACGTCCCTCGCGGGCACGGCCCCGGGCGTCGTTCTGTTTCCCCGAGAGGTTATGGGGGTCGTCGTTATTCCCCCAATCCTTCCAGAGGTTACCATTCGCCACCTCGTCATAGCCGTCGTTATGAATCTCCTTCTAGGGGCTATCGCGAGCGCTCTCCTCCTCGTGGGGGACGTGAGCCCTACTACGGCGGTGGCGGTGGAGGTCGTGATAGAACTCCCCCGAGACGCCCTCCTCCCCCAGCCGATGACTACCCCCCTCCCCGCAGCGGCGGCGGATATGGTGGGCGTGGCGGTGGCGACGACTACCCCCCTTCGAGAAACGGCGCTGGATACGACGATGATTACAGAGGTACGAATGGGTCTGGTAGGAGGCATTACGATGAATCCCATAGAGGACGTCCGGTGAGTCCTCCTTACAGAGGCAGGAGTCCTCCACCAAGAGGGCCACCACCACGCGGGTACGATGATTATGATCGTCGTCGTTATTGAAATTTTTTTGAAGAATATCGTTGGAGGTTGGTATTTGCGGATTTTTTTGTGGCTAATGCTCTGTGCGCGATGGCTTCATTCAACCATAAAGAATTAGTCCTTAGCTGACTCGAAGGCCACACAAAAAAAATCGCTCAAGACGCACACCCCAACACTCATTGCTGCTTCATAAATGAGATGGTACAGTTTCGAAGGAAAAGGGTTCACGATTGTTTTTCTAAATAGTAGGGGACCGGGCAAACAGGGTGGCAATAAGGAGGGTTGGAATGTCTGTTGTCTCGTGGTTTTTTTTTTGCTTTTTGCTTTTTTACTCTTTTCACTGTTTTCCTTCGCGAACCTGTTTTGATTCTTTTTTTTCTCTGCCTAAAAAAAAACTTTTTTCGCTCCACTTTACAACCTGGTCTTAGTTTTTTCACGGGTTTTCCTTTTGATCTCTTGCTCCGCGCTTTTTTCTATTATGTAACTTATCTTTTGTAGGGAAAGTAAATGAAGTGAAGTTCCTGCGGCGAATATGCTGGGAGGAAGAGACGGGGGTTGTCCATCGAGACAATTTTGATAAAGAGATGGGGGATGATGGGACTCGCTGGGTGAGTGGCGCCAATCATCAAATATCACTCGGAGCCAAGGCCAGATCCGCCGGTTCGGAGGTGGGAGAGACCTGGCGGGGGGTTTTATGTGAGAGGGATGGCCAGCCGGTTGGGCATGATAGGTAGGCAGCTGACTGAGGGTTTTCACTGTTTGCCATTTCTAGGGTTGGGGCTATGAAGGGTCGGAAAGTAGGGATTCCGTGATGGTCACCGTGGATCTGCTGGGTGAGGGATAAGGGGGCGTTGTGGGGTATTAGGGCAGTCTGCCGGGGTGCTTCTGATGCTTAAGTATGTATCATATCGTAAGAGGGTGGGTGTCCGGTATCCCGTGGTGGCATAGTTGGGCATAATCGTATACCCCCACGAGAGGTTGGTTGTCCCTGTTTCATCACCCCCCCCCCGAAATGCACATTGCGGGCACTGCTATATTCCGTAAACTGGGAATACAGGGGGCACCCCGTAACCTCTATCGCCAATTTACCTCTACGCAATACCAGTGTCGGCTAGTAAGTTAGTGTGCCCTCTCCACAAAGATTCTTCCACCCTGGAATTCCCGAGCGCCAGAGTGACGGTCCATGACGCAGAGCTCGGTGGATCGGATCCGGGGTTTTTTTTCTCCCGGTTATGCCAGCGAGACCGGTAGAATTGCCTGGGGTTTGCCTCGGGGTATGGAAGGAGCCGGTTGAAAGGGAACAAATCAAAACAGCTTGGGGTGGGTAGGTAGGTACAGGTGGGCGGGCGGGTATCAGAGAGGGGTTTTTGGACGGAAGGTAGTCCGGGGGATGCTGTGGGGCGTCGCTGTGGGGCTTTAGGAAGAGATAGAGGAAGAGGAAGGTAGTGGTGGTGGTGGTGGTGGTGGTGGTGGTGGCTATAATGTCCTCCCCGTGGATTTTGGGCGCTGCATTGCGGAAGTTGGAATATTTGGGGAGGGGGGAGAAAGTGGTTTTGCACTCCCGGCAGAAGGGTGGAGTAATCGTGGATATAGATGGAAAGAGACGGCGTATTCCTGGGATTTGGTGGTGTTTGTTCGGCGCGGAAATATAGCTAGCGCGCTGTACTCTTTCCGGAGTATGATACAAGTGGACTTGTGGGGTAAGATGGACTGATCTGCAATTATTTGGCGACATTTAGTGATTTCACCTCTTGCGTTTGCATGAACTCTTTATGCTTCTTCTAGCTCTGAGTGGTTCGGTGGCTGGCTACTTCATATAGGTTACCGGTGCTCTGGTAACTACCGGTAATTAGGGTACTCGAGTGGGCATGGCCACACGGCAGAAGTCCTTATGGGACGGAATTTTTCTTTGCCCGTGGAAGGCCTCTCCCCCGATTGTGAAATATCTCACCTCCACCTCCTGTTATATCATTGCAGCGTCTGTCCAGGGAGAAACCCCGTTTGTCTAGGGCTTTGGTCGGGGGTGTATGCTCACGGCTTCTGGATGAAACATGCAACAAGAGTTCGTATAATATAACTGATAGTTCCTGTGGGCCGTGTGAAAGGGGGGGAGGGGTAACGATAACGATAACGATAACGAACTCGAGTAGAAGAGGAGGAAGCCTTGGAAGTGTGGCGGCGACTCTAAGGAACTATTGACCGACTGCCTTACCTACCTGCCATCTGCCTGTCCGCCCATATGCATGCATGCATGCAGGTATATATGTATGCGCGTTAAACCCCACACTATCATCAGCACCTAGCACCCAACCTCGGCGTCCGGAATACAAACACCACCAGTACTGTAACCCAAGGACTCCCTCCGCCCATCGTACGAGCCCCCCCACCCCACCACACCGCACAAACAAACAAGGAAAAACTCGCAACGCGCCCAGGAATGCCGGCCTTGTGGAATATCAATCTTCCGGGAGAATATGCACTGGAACTAAAAAGAGGGAAAAGGGAGGAGAAAAGAAAAAAAAACTAGAGACAATAAACCAAACCCATTCTGTATTATAGAAGCAACCCCCCCCGCAATATACTCGAGACAAACCCGACTGGGCGTGAACGAAACGAACTGGACTGGACCGGACCGGAACTGGACTGAAGAAGATATTATACAACCACCGTAGGGCTGAACAACTTCCACGGGCGATGCTCATCTAAGACTATGCACGAAAAAGGGACTTTAAGTCACACACACACAGCCCCTCCACGATAGTGCATTTTTTCCTTTCCTTTCTTTTCTTCTTTTCCTTTCCAACCCAAACATGGCAAATTGTTACCGTACTGCACTCTACTCTACCAGTCAAAGTTGGACAGCTGTGCTGTACGAGGTATAGTACAAGTACAGTACAATAAGTGCCTAACCAAGATGGTATTAGAATTCCCGTATGGCGCAGAAGAGTTGTTTAAACTCCAGCCCCCCGCTGCGCTAGCTAGCTACCGCAGCCGCACTTGTTGCTCGTCTGTGCTTAGTAATGCTGCATTAACTTGGTTGGGCCTTGCGGTATAATACGGTAGTCTATAATACTCGAGTGCTTCTTGGGCGGAATAGTCTACCGGTGCTGGTATGATAATGTTGAATCGCGGGAATCACGTGGTACGACGATATGTTTAGGTATGGGGGATTAGGAAAAAGGGTGGGGAGGAGGGGGGCGGTGGAGGGGGAGGAGGAAGAAGAATTGGTAATCGTACATACCGGTATTATGCCGGGCGGTGTGTACTCTTGCCATTATTGGTAAAAGTATAGAAATAAATAAACAAAGAAGACTATCTTGTTCTGATCTCGTACCGGTATGGCATAACGTGCGCACGGGTCGTCATGGTATAACAACACAGGACCAATCGTCAACATCTCGCGACTAAAAAAAATAACCCCGCCCCACTTCGAAACTACGAGTAGGCTAGCTAGCCAGGAAAGTTATCACAGCACAAACACCCCAATATCCGTGGCCGTTTTTTTTTTCAGCTGAAATCCCGGAACTATGCGGAGTTTTCTTTCCTTTCCCTTCCCCACCTGGACCAAACTAAAACCTGTTGTCAGCCCGAGTGATTTTTCGAGACGCAGGCGGGCGGGCTGACTACTGGCTCGCAGATGCGAGGACGGTATGGTGATTATTATGGTGCAAAAATAGATATTTGGTGGCCCTGGGTCTTGATGTTTAATCACTCATCTATTTTGGAGGGGGGGCTCTGATGTGTGCTGGGAAGGACTTTGCGTGCGGGCAAAACTTGCACAAATGGGGTTTCATTTCCGTGGTACGCGATAGTTTTCGTTTTGCTGTGACGATTGAGCAACCCGGATTGCTCAAGTAGGGAAGTGGGAAACGGACCCAGAACAGGGACTATGAGAGATAGGTGGAAAACATAAAAACAAAAGCACCCAAAAATAAAAGCAAGAGAACAAATGCATGACTAGCAGCGAAGTTTGAAGGTACGAATAAAGCCCCCCATCCTGCCAGATACTCCAAGGAAACGTTAAACGGAATGAATAGAACAAGGAGGATATATGTAGGATTATAAGGAAACAATGCACAAGGCCCTCTCGCCCTAGAGATGGGAGAGACAGGGTGTAAGGGATTATTGATCCGGGAATAGGGGTTCCCTATCCCCCTCAAGCTGTGGAGCCCACCACTTTGGATCCTTGTGTGAATGACATTCCATTTTTTTCCAACTCAATCTAGCCTCCTGCCCCGATCCCCGCCGATACTTTTGAGAAAAAACCGAACACAAAGCATACCAGAAGACGTCCCGATCTAAACCGCCACCCCTGCATCAAGAGAGAAACTAACGAAAGCCAGGAAAACCTTAGGCAAAAAAGAGCCGCCAGAACACTATCCGCGGTTGCGTTGGTGCGTATTTCATTCTCGTGATAGGGAACCAATCACTCTACCGCAAGAGAAGGTAAATGTGCAAAAGACTGAAAAAAGATAGCAAGAGGTGAGCCAAGCCGGAGCGATAAAGGGGATGTGAAAAATAAATCCATAAGAGAAAAGAATTCACGAGCAATTCCGTGTTAAATTTGCCAAATACTGGGGCCTGGGGAATGTGGTTGATGTTGCAATTGTGAGGCCAAGAGATCACAAAATACCCGGCGGAGGGGGAGGATTTTTGGACCATTTCCTCTCTTGTTCTGACGTCTGATGAAAAATAAAATAAAAAACCCGTATTAATTCTCGTTCCTCGTATGAACCGAGCCATTACCTGCTTTCCTGGGTTATGAAGTCGGACTTATGAGATGGAGCAGCATCCGTTTCCTCGTTCTTTCTCAAACGTCAACAGTGCCGCCCTAGTTGCCGCCTCAAACACATCATCCACTCCTTCGCCTGTTAAACTGCTGCATTCCAGGTATTTCCTAGCGCCAACCTGCTTTGCGATTGTTTCTGCATATCCGGTTTGTACAAAATGCATGGACTTCTTGCGCATTTCTTCGCGGGCGACCGGGTCTTCACGCAGATCCTTTTTGAGACCGACCAATATTATGGGAACACCGGGGCAACGGTCATGCGCCTCCTCAATCCACTGTGCACGCCGTCAGTTGGGGGGCAGGCGGTATAAACTTTGGAGGCGTCTGACGTACTTTGTTGGCAACGTTCTCCAGCGAGTCAGGGGTATCGACAGAATAAGCTATCAGAATGACGTGGGCTTTAGCATAAGCTAAGGGTCGTAGCCTCTATTTGGTTGTGTGAGTAGTAGAAGTAAGTACCACCGATCAAAACAAACCTCGTAGTCCTCCTGGCCAGCGGTATCCCATAAGGCGAGTTGGACAGATTTTCCGTCGACCTGTTTGTAGCTAAGTTAGCAGTCGACCTTGTATAGGTGCTCTCAATGGGAGGAACTTCATACTCTGCAATCGGTCACATAGTTTTCGAAAACAGTGGGCACCTAGACAAATTGTGAGCATGATTGAAGACTTCAGTGGTATGCGAAGGGCGAGGTAGGCGCACGTAATGCTATACCGCATATTAGTAAGGTTTGCAATAAACACGGGAGGGTTGAAGGAGTAGGAGATTGTTTCAACTTACTGTTGGAAAGTAGCCTAGAGTAAACACGCTTAACAGACTGGTCTTTCCACACGCACCATCACCAATGATAACGAGTTTCCTGTATCAAAGAAAGATCTTGGTCAGTCATAAAAGCTCCACTATGCGGACGGGTATCTCCGCGTGTTGTATCGCAGCCACAAAACATATACCGAATCATCTGATTGCAAAGGGAAAATCCATGCCTAAATTTGGCAATGATACATAATGATGATGCGGGTCCTTCATATTGACAATACGAAAGGCGGAGGAATTCGCAATAGTTATGCGAGAATAATGACGCGAAGGCGGGCAGATGTAGAGTGACAGGGAGAGTGAAATTGGAGGGGCTAGAGGAAAAAGCAAGCGTATTAGGGATGTACCTTCGTATAACATTCTGAACGTTGGTGTTCTGAGCCATTGCACTAGAAGAGGTTAATTTGAAAATTTAGAGATTCGGGTGGTTGGTGATGCGGAACGCTCAAGGAAGGCGACGTTATCGGTGGGGCTGAAGCTTGGGCTTGTCGGAAGTGGAAGAGAGCGGGTTGTCGAGCTTTTAATTTGTAGAGTCCGGTGGTGAAAACGGACCTCGCAGCACAAATAGATGACAGCCGAGGGTTTGTTTGGGGGGGGGGTTGGAGAATCAGGAGGAAGAAGAGAGAGGGAGGATGTGGAGTAGAAATATGGAAGGGAGAGGGGAGGGAAGAGAATAGAAGGGTCGGAGAGCAGAGAAAGCAAATCCGAAATGAATCTAAGGATGAGCTGGGGGTAGGAGAGAGAGGGTCTCGGTGTCAACTTGCGAGATTTGTAGGAAGGTAGGTAATATAGGTAAGGTGGAGAGGAGAAGGACGGACGACACACTCCACGCACACACACACAATAGGATGACCACACAGGCACACACACACAAAACAAGGCGGAGGGCAAGGACAGGCGAGCAATGAAGAGAGCACAAAGAGAGGGAGGGGGGGGAGGAGGAGAGGGTGAAAGAGTAGAGAGGTGGAGAGAAGGAGGCAAGAGTGCCTTGTGGTCTGGTGCTAGTAAACTCCTTCCTTGTGCGTAATTGAGAAAACGAGTAGGCGTAAGTATCATACAACTACGAGTATAATAGTACTGTACAGTGCCGGTATCACAGAAGCGATTGCAATGCAGAAGCCTGTTGTGCTGCTCCTGTTAATAAAGCGTTAGGTCGGGGAAGGACGTACGGACAAGCATGGAGAGGGAGGTTGTGGCCTGCCAGGCTTTGCCATCCTCAGCTGCGGAAATGCCCTTCAATTCCTCGCTTCGGGCTTTGGTGCCCCTCCTTGCCCCCTCCCCGCGCAACCTTCAGCACTTGACGAAGAATACCAGTATGCAATGTTATCTAATGAATCACGTAATGTTGCGGCCAACCAGCGGCGGCTTGGGTCCCCTCCTGACCTCACGCATCTTGGGCTTGACATTGGCCCCAACCAAAAGTAGGGTTGGAACATATTTTGCCGGAGAAGATTCGAACACGCAAGGTACCCACACACGCAAACCACACACACCCGTTACAGACATCGGTGTACCCCCGCTGTAGCATCTACGGACCCATTCGACCCCCTGTCCCCGCTCGCCGCCACACGGCTGGGCCTAGGTTCGTTTCCCGGTGACCCTGGATCATCCTTTCCGACCGTCGCCGCACCCTCCCCTCGCTTGACAACCACCGCACCCGTGCCCGACGCCGCCCTTTGTTTCCCTTTGCTCACTTGACACGCACGACGGTCTACCCTTTCTAGGGCTCGAGTGTAGGTATCATAGGAGCACTCCTCCCCCAACCGAACCTGACCAGTCGCGCTCGACGTCACCGTTGCCAGCAGGTCATCTCAGGAACGCAACCAGCTCATCTGAAGTGAGGCTCTTTTTCCGCTTTGCCCACACAACGGTCTTTGCCTCTGCCCGCACCCCCAACTGAACCCTCTTCACCCCCACACCTTTCGTACAAGCCTGGAAATATCCATGTTTTGTGTGAGTGGACATCTTTGCGGCTCTTCTTAATTTTCTTCAATTCTATGATATTTCATCGAGCGGGTAACCTCCCTGATTCTCTGCCACGCTACTCATCTACTTATACTCCCTCCCCCACCAACCTCACCCGATCCTCACACCCCTCTCCACATTTTCTATTTCTCCACTATCCAATTCTACCCTTCTAGGGCCGTTCCTGACGATCACCTTTATCTTCGGATAAGGAATAGGTACAGACTTTCCAACACCCCTTCAACTTTCTTGCAGAAACCACTTCCACCCCACCATGCCCGCTGGAAATCCCATGCGTACCACTCCATCTGCTGATCCACCTCGACAGGCCCCGAGCAGCAAGGGAACTCACATCCGGAACAAAGACGGAACAAAGCTAATAACAGTTCCTACCCGAAAGGTCTCCAACTCGGATTCTACCAACAGTAGCAGTAGTAATAGCATCGCTCCCTCAGCACCTCCGCCTCCTCCGCCGGTTGCTCAAAACTCGATGTCTATGGATTATTCTAACAGCGCAAGCTCTAATAACGTCGGGGGTAGGAAAAAGAAGAAGAAGAAGGGAAAGCAGCAGCAGCAGGTTCAGAATCAATTGGCTTTGGGATCCGGTAGCCATTATACCGAGTATTACGAAGACAACCTAGCATATAACCACAGCAATGGCCCTGCTTCGCCACAGGAGGAAGTTCATCCCTATATGGAGGACGTAAGGACCCCAATGGCTGAATACGAAGACCCTCCGCCGGACCTGGTCGATCCGGATGAAGACGAGGAATATTATAGTGGTCCAGCCTACGATAACGACGACGATAACGACTCTTATGCTCCATCTCAAGCTGCCCCCACCCCTTTACCGGGGAAAAAGAAGAACAAGAAGAAGAAGAAGAGGGGAGGGAACGTGCAGGATAGCTTTCGGAATGCTGGGGCGACCGGTGGATCAAATCACCGCAAAGTAGGGAAAGACCGGATCTGGAACACTTCAACGAGCGAGGAACGTGAGAGGATCAAGGACTTCTGGCTTTCTCTAGGTGAGGAGGAGCGCCGGTCTCTCGTAAAAGTAGAGAAGGAGGCTGTTTTAAGGAAAATGAAGGAACAGCAGAAGCATTCGTGCTCTTGTAGTGTTTGTGGCAGGAAGAGGACTGCAATTGAGGAGGAGCTGGAGGTTCTTTATGATGCTTATTATGAAGAATTGGAACAGTACGCCAATCAACAGCAAAATTCTAAGTACGCTGCTCAAATCCCTCATAGCCCATCTCCTGGAACCTATTCAACTAGCCGAATACCTCCTCCCCCGCCCCCGCCGGGCCCTCCTCCTAATCACCACCGTCACCACCACCACCACCTTCATCATGCCAATCACCAGGGTCATCGAGTCGAGGAAATAGACGACGATGAATTTGACGAGGAGGACGATGAGGAGTATGAAGATGAGGAGGAAGATGTACCAGACGATAATTTACCTGAGAATGACCCTACGCCAGATTTTTTCAACTTCGGGAATAGTCTTACGGTTCAAGGCAGGTTCAACCCAAAATTAGATTTTACATTTACTTATAGAACAATCATAGCTAACTCTGTTACCCTCATTTGGTACCAGGTGGTATATTAACTGTTGCAGATGATCTACTGAAAAATGACGGCAAAAAATTTATTGAGATGATGGAACAGCTTGCTGAACGTAGGATGCAACGTGAAGAAGAAGCAAATGCTGTTGCTGCTGGTCATACTATGAATATGTCTGTAGGGCAAGGTCATATACCACATACGCATACTCAGCCACAGGAGTATGAGGACGAAGAAGAATATGAAGAGGACGAGGAGGATGAAGAGGAGTACGAGGAGGACGAAGAGGACGAGCCGGTGGGTTAAATTTTGTATCATAAACTACAATCAATGCTGACAGGTAATAGGATACGATGACTGAAGAGCAGCGCATGGAAGAAGGTCGGAGAATGTTCCAGATATTTGCTGCCCGAATGTTCGAACAACGGGTTCTTACCGCTTACCGGGAAAAGGTTGCGCGCGAGAGGCAAGACAAACTCCTGGAGGAACTCGACGAGGAGGCTCAGCTTCGGATTCAACGTGAAGAAAAGAAGGCAAAGGAGAAGGAGCGGAAAAAGGAGAAGAAACGTCTCCAAAAGCTGGCTAAGGAGGAGGAGCGGCTTAAGAAGGAGGCCGAAAGGGCTGCAGAAGAGGCTAGACTCCGAGTGATTGAGGAGAAGAAGGCGGAAGAAAATAGGAAACGGAAGGAAGAGCAAAGGCTGAAACGGGATGCTGAGAAGAAGGCGGTAGAAGAGGAGCGCCGTAAAAAGGAGGAGGAGAGAAAAAAGCGTCTCGAAGAGGAGCGGGAACGAGAGGCGGAACGAGAGCGGAAGCGTAAGGAGCACCAAGAACGGGAGCGTAGGAAAAGGGAAGAAGCCGCGAAAAAGGCAAAAGAGGAAAAGGAAGCTCGAGATAAGGAGGCTAGGGAGAAACGAGAGCGGGACGAGCGAGAGAGGAAAGAGAAGGCGAAAAAGAGGGAGGCAACGGATCGTGAGAATGCGAGGAGAGAAGAGGAGGAAAGGTTGAAAGCCGAGGCACTCGCGGCTGCTACAGCTTCGGCCAAACGTCCACCTCCTGTTTCGGTACCCACGTCTATACCACAGACGTCGCAACACCCGCCTGGAAGTTTTAGCTCCCCTCACTTACCTATTGCGACACCCGCCCTACCTAAACAGCCCGTCGGGCATTCACCTGCTCGCCCTCGAAATGCCTCTCAGCAGGGTTCTATCCAGGGGTCTGTGGCGTCTTCGCCCAAGACCCCTCAGGCGATTCCAAGGATGGGTTCCTCTGCGTCGCCTGGTACACCTATCTTGCAGCATAACATACCTGGCCCAATTATCCCCCCAAATAAGACATTCCAATTCCCACCCCATATGCCTCATATGGTGCCTACTTCGCCATTACCCCACCACATCGCCCCCCCTCCGGGAGTCCCACCGCCCGAGGGATTCCCTATATCCCCCATTGGAGTCAGCAATCCCATGAACCCATTCCTTCCTGGGCTTCAACGAGGGCCGCCTTTCCCCAATGGAATGCCAATGTACTCTCCTGCTCAAATGCCATTGAATGCAGCTTCCCAATATCGTGGGTTCGCCGCACCAAATGGTATGCCGATGCAGGTTCCAGCAACCCCAGGGATGAGGCCACTTCCCCAGCAAGGGCGTGGGATTTTTATAGGAGAGGCTGCTCCTGGGATGCCGCCTCAGCTTCCCCCAGGGGTCCCATTAATTGCACCAGGGTCGCCATTCATGGGTAGCCGTGCAGAGCCCGTTCCCATACCAGGTAACAATTCCCATAACCGGGCGCCTTCTGGCTCCTTTGATCCTATTCAACGTCCAACGCCTATCCAACGGCCCTCCAGTGTAGCCCCACCAAAGAATTTGGACGAAAATCGCAATAGCGTCGATGAGCTCTCCAAAGTAATGGGAAGCCGTGCACTACTGGAAGACGACGGCGAGGGTCATTTGACGCAGAACCAATCGCCTAACCGACGGACGAGCGGTGTCGGATTTTCGCCTCTGCCTACACGAGCAGTACCATTCTTTGATTCTAGGGGTAAGTATCTTCCAAACTCTCTGCCATATTACAAAAATTAACATTATCCAGTCGATGGGCTCAATATCCCAGTTCCATCTTGGACAAACCCAGCTCCCTTGGGAACGATCTCAAATTCCCTCCCTAATACATGGGCAAGTGGCGCAGGTTTGTTCCTTCTGCTCCAATCTTATGAAACTAGCTTTTCTTACAAATGAACAAGGATGGTCTGATACCGACGCCGCGCGAAGTACCTTCAATCGCCGCCGGATCAATAGGGTCGATCATATACGGGCCCTAGCGTGCAAAACATGCCGCGAGTTAGGGGGAGAGAACAATAACTTTGTTGAAGTTTCTACCCTGCTGAGAGCCATGGAGCAAGTATCCCACCCAGACATGCAAATCCTCATGAAGGATCTTGCTGAGATCCTAGACATTGAAGGGGATGAACTCAATGGTGGTGGAATTCTTGCGGTGACGCACGATACGGATGGGAGGACATTGGTTAGGTTTGAAGGTCGTGAGTCACCTGGTGTCGATGGCACTCCATTGCACCAGGCCCCTGGGGCACCCTCTGGTTCTGGCTTTCACGGGGTCCCTGGAGAGATTGGTTCACCAAATCCGGGAAACGCAAGCCCGTTCAAACCGGTCCCACCCCCCGGAATGATGGTTAGTCCTAACCCCTCGGGATTTTGATGAATTTTATCATGGTATCTCGGGCTATTTGGGTTTCTTTGGTTACCTTTTTTTCTCTTACTTCAAACTCGTTTTCCACTTTCTTTCCTCTTATGGTGGTTGGGCTGGGGGTTTATGATTGCTGGTAGCATGAAAGAAGGGGCGGTTCTGAATTGAATAGCTTTGAACGTTCTAGTTCTCATCGGCGTAGTCATACTGGCATAATCATGTTCTCGGCGAAAGCGAAAATGGTAGATTAGCGATTCCTCAATAGTAGACTAATAAACATTTAAATTATTTTTTTCATATCCATTCTGGTGGCTTTGTGGCCTTTCGAGCGGACGGGGGTCACTGACCGATTTAGCCCTGGGTCAAAATGTTTAAAGGCTATAGGTCACACGGTGAGCTCGAAAAGTACATCCTTTATCAAAATTATTTTGCGTACGTGCGTTTCTTGATGTCTTCTCGGTCCAACCAAACCCGGCCGCCCTATTTCTATAGTGATAGGGTGGAAAGATACATGTTCCCCATGTCTTCGACTTTCAATTTTGTCCCTCGCCTGTCGAACCGCACTCTTGAGACTATATTTTAAACGAGGCAGTTGTCAGGCGCCATGGACACGCCGCAAATATCCCGATTTTTGTCTTTCCTGCTAAATCCACTACCGATAGTATACAATTGGATTGGGCTATGTTCGGCATTTATGTGGTAATATTACATATATATAAACAGAGCAGAAAGAAAAAAGTCTTATAATATAAGAAATTCGCTCCTAAATAATAATATGACGGTACAATCGAGGGACTAAAGCATGTTGTCATTACCATGATGGCCGGCAGACTGGGTTTCGGGTTGTTGATTTTAATGCCTTTTCTATTGCGACCGCGTGGGGTTCGCTCAATATTTGGTTTCGGAATGCGTGTTGTGAGTTGTGGTCGAGTCGTCGAGTGACAGGAAGTGATGCGTTTCAACAGGGCCAGTATTGGTCAGCAGGGTAAGGGGTGTTAGAATGGGGAAGTGCGGGGTAGGATCTTGGATGGGAAAGCCGCCACTTTTGGTTTGCCTTTAGGCTCACGGCAAGTTTCCCGGTTCTTGACTTTCTTGACTGCCGGTGCTGGTGTCGCCGGTTCGAAGCTTCGCCGCTTTTTGTGCCTCACCACCGAAAAAATGGCGACTTCAAGCTGGCGACATGAACGCAATTTTCACTACGGTCTGCAATAGTTTACCAAGAGGTAAGCCGAGAGTGACGGTTAAGTTACCCTATCGTGATGCCCCATCTAAGATTCTATACTCGAGTAGTTCTGCACAGATGACGACATCTCGACGGTCGTGCTTCGGCCCCAACAAAACACCCCCCGCTCTTGTCCGTATCGGCCACACTGCCCACATATTGAACGTGAACCATTAGTAGGGAGAAAGAAAAAAAAAGAAAGACTCGAAGTCATGCCGTTATTCTTAATCGACCTGGCAGTTGAAATCATCTTCCTGATTGCTAGGGAGCTCAGTTCAAAAGATATCATCTCTCTCATGCAGACCAATCGTTGTCTTTGTGACTTGCTCCCACCCGCCCTGATTGACAGCGTATGCCGCGATCGAGATAGTGTGCGGGCAAAAAAGGCACTTTATTCTGCAGCGGAGCGCAGAAACAGCCGGGTCACCAAGCAGTTACTCGACCGGGGAGTTTTCGGGAGTTCACACCAGCGCCAGATGTTACTCCATGGGGCAGTATCGGAGAAGGATGAGGAGATTGGACTGACGCTGCTGGAGTGCGGCCTCGACCCAGAGATACGGGACAAGGATGGCTGGACATGTCTGGCTCGCGCAGCAGCAGCGGGAAGAAAGAAAATCACACAAGCACTGCTGGGGCGGGACGATGTCGACGTCAACGCTCGGGTCGGCGAGGGCCTCACGCCATTCACAGTAGCGATCTGGAAGGGGGAGGTGAGCATCGTTAAGATGTTCTTGGCCCACCCTCGGACCGACGTGCATGTACGAGCAACTAGATCGCGCTCCCCATTCCACATCGCCATGGAGAATGGTAGGAAAACACGAAAGTCAATACTAGACCATCTCCTCGCTGACGGGAGGCTAGACCCTAACCTCGTGGACATTGACGGGAACACTGCGCTGCACTTGTCTTTTGGAAGACCTCCCCAGCTGGGAAGAAACCTCCTCCTGAAAAACGATAGGGTCCACAGAAGCATTCCTAATGCTAAGGGCAATACCCCGCTCCACGATGCGGTGGAACGTCGAAACAGGCGCGCTGTGAACTACATGCTTCGCTATTGCCCAGGGCTACGAGTCAACTCTGGCCACCTCAAGCACGGCACACCTCTACATGTTGCGGCCTCTCGTGGGGATCGGTGTATCGTGAGGGCTCTTTTAGGGAAACCTTCGGTGAATATCAATTCGCAGGATTGCCTTGGGGAGACCCCGTTGCACCGGGCAGCTAAGCTGGGGCGCAAGGCGGTGGTGGGGTTGCTCTTGGAGCGGCGTGCGGATTACCGCCTGAAAAATTATGATGGCAATTCAGTGGCCATGTTGGTTGGGACTTATGACCCAGCTATCAGGAAGATCATAGAGGCATATCTCTGACCATTCTTTCATACTGCAATGATACTGTAGGAGGTCTTCTGTCGATAGCACGGGGCGGCTGGCGGGATTTGGGGGATGTTGGGTTCTTTTTTCCTGTTTTTCAGAGTTGCTGGAAGTAGCTATTGTGTTGGGGCTGATTCTTGGGGTTTCCGGAGTGCAGTGGATTGTTCCGGAGCGATTCTAGAGCGGTCGTGGCTTACCGGGGGGGGTTCTTTGGATGTGTATTTCCTTTGTCGTCACCGGGGCGTGCTGGGGAATGGGGACATGAGTGGAGGTAAAGGGATATGTGTGGCGATCTATGGAGGGACTAGGATACGTTTATCATATTTCATACATCTTCCTATCTTTACCATTAATTTTAAAAGAGCGTAACAACAATGTGTGTGACTTTACCGGTGCCTTTGCCACCTTTCCGACCCTCTTTCCAAAGTGCAAAGTGAATCCACTCATTTTACCACTGCGCTATTGACAAAGATACACTCAGAGCATCAGAATGTGGGGGTGAGGAATGGGTGACGTTATTGTTTGTTTGGCTGGGATAATTCCACGAAGCTGTATGATAATGTGACAAGAAGTATCAGACTAGTAAAGTACGGTACTGTCGGAGGCTTGGATAGCCTTTCTGGAATTTGCGGTAATTGTCATGGGCCGGGTAGCTAGTTTCATAGCCAGACAAAAGGGCAGTCACGGTGGATAAGGGTTTGTTGGTTAGCTAGTGGGAAAGACCTTGTGGGAGGACGGAGCTTGATCGTGGATTTTCCGGGGCCGTTGTCAACAGTTAGTTTTCCATCGTCGTCATCTTCTTTCTGCGAGCTGAGCATCGGGGTTTATCGAAACCACCAGTGTTTGTCCTTCGTCTTTAATTATCAGTTTTTAGTTTTTCCTTCTTTTTCTTGCTGGTGATCTTCACCAGTACCGTTCACAGTCAAGATTGCCAATACCCACAAAAGAACGCCTCGCGTGGAAGACCCACGACAGTACTCGAGTACCTGTGCTGCGAATATCTTGGCACGCTTTGTATCATTGCACCCGTGCGCGTTGTTGGCCTCTTTTCCTCCAACAACACCTCACTTATCAACCCTCCATTGTTTTCTTCTTTCTTTTTCACGAGATCAGCACTGCCACTCCTCTCAGTTCTGTGTACCGGTATCATACAGCATTTAACTACTTCTTCTCTCTTTAGCCCCCCCACCACCCTCCCCCCCTCAAAAGCCCCCCCGGCCCCCGCAACCCCGCAAGCCGCCATCATCACCATGACTGAGGAATTCGACCCACACCATCTTGTGGCCATAATGCGCCTTGCATACATGAAACAGAAAGATGGCTTTCCTCGCTTCCCGGAAACTAAATATAGATACCGTACTGTCGACGAGCGCGATATCAACATTCGCACTTTTCCCGTCCTTGATGCGATCGCAAGTTTGTCCGTCTATGAGGAGCAAAATCAAGTTTTCGCAGTAGCCATGCAGTTGGACTGTGTGAACAGATTGATCCGCCTAACGATCACCGGGAATCGTGAGATTGAGGATAAGCTAGTTAACCATCTTACCAAAGTATGGGGAAAGTTACGAGCTTTGTCGGATGAGCATGCAGAAAAGAGGCGACAGCGTGAGCACGGGAGAAAGCCACCAGAGGCGCCGTGTGGCTCTACTGGTTCTGTTGACTACATAAGGCAGGATCCTAACCCTGCTGATAATACCTACCCAACTGGCTGCATGGGCAAAAACAGCGAAGTGGCATGGATTCAACGAGTAGCTCAACAGCCTGCCAACGAGGCTTATAAGAGTTCCCCTATGGAAAGCTTGCCTCCAGGAAGTGCAGCAACTGCTGCATCGGGTATTACCGGGGCGAGCGGTTCCCGATCAACTTCGGTTTCTGATATATGGGTAGCCCTCCCTCTCAAGTTGGATATTTTTCGCGATATATGCCTGTTCTCCTTGGAAAGCACATCAACAGAGTGAGAAAGTGGGAGAATGATTTCATCCTGTTCATGCGGGCATTTATAGATCGCAGGGGGGTCGTTCGTCTGGATGACTTTGAACAAAACTTGCTCGATGTCGGGGCTGCCTTAACATTTCTAACAACCTCGCTGATCGAGCTTGCTGCTAATCCTAAAAAGAAGCTTACAATGGAAGCATGGGAGGAGATGTATTCCGAAAGCATGGTGGTTGGCTGGGGTCCAGTGTTCCCAAGCGTCCAGTCCGTCCGTCTTTAGCCTAGGACGGGACGGACGCCAAGTTTGAGACCTTCGGACGGGACGGACGCCCAGTTGCAGTCCGTCCTGACCTATGCCCGGGACGGACGGACGGGCCCTATAGGTGTCTTAGTTTATGTTTCATTTTCGAATTTCATGAGCATTAGGT
>Ga0307513_10001671_pt1 | contig 31722 bp, 23 predicted proteins | sample 15_EM_MG_FD_202174 | JGI IMG/M metagenome (GOLD analysis project Ga0307513, IMG submission 202174) | Populus trichocarpa ectomycorrhiza microbial communities from riparian zone in the Pacific Northwest, United States - 15_EM | ecosystem: Host-associated > Plants > Roots > Unclassified | place... | reverse complement strand
CGTCCTGTTCGATATTCAATACGCAGCCACGTCGACGCACAAAGCATATCGCTCAAGGGGAGATCTATCAGTTCCTCTGCGATCGCTCGACGCACGAGTGTGGTGGAACTCAGCTGAGGCTGGCAAATATTGAGGGCGGCAAGCCGCTCGGCATCATGGACTTAAGCAGTCCCGCGGGTGCAACACTCATCTCCGATACAGGCAACGTGGCCATCATCCGATGGGGAGCGCTGCGAACCTTCGTCATCGACCTAGCCGACAACCGTGGCGTCGTGCGCTATATTGAGTCCGGTGAGGGAATGCTCTCGGGGCATTCCGAGGGACGTGGCGAAGCGGTATGCAGACTGTAGCGCCGCTGGGGAACCGGCAGGCGAGTGCGGCCCATCGGCGAGGAGCGCGGGGCGCGCCTCAGCGAACCTGCGGCGCGGTAGGCGTCTGGGCGCGGTCCCCTCCTCGCCGCCACGGACTGAGGCCGCGATCGACGCGCGGGCAGCGCTGGCCACGCACGGTACTCGACGGGCACGGCGCCGATCGCCGGCGTTGCGCTGCTCGCCCTCGAGACCAGGGCGGCGATGAGCAGCGCGGCGGCGCTGCGTTCGTTGGGAGAGCGGTCGCCGGCGTCTTGGTGCACGAGCTCGGCCCGAGCTGCCTGCCGGGACAATCCCCCTGTGCCAGGGTATTCGCCGCAGGAAGCTCAAGAATGAGGCAGGTCGGCCACCGCATCTGCGCGCTCTGATTGGTGCCTGGTGTTCCGGGCGTTGCGGAAGATGACCTACCGCGACACCGAGGATCAGATCCGACACTACGCGCCGGCGCGATACCTCTGCGGCCTGACAGAGACCGACTGGACGCCGGACGCCAATACGATCCAGGACTTCGAGCAGTTGCTGGGCGAGGACGGGGTCAAGAGGCTCAACGAGCACGTGGCGCAGTGGGAAGTAGAGGAGAAGCTCGCCGACCCGACCCTTGCCTGGCGCCGTGCGCGCGGCGAGCTCGTCCGTCGCGTGGTCGAGACGCACACGATGCCGCCCGCTGGCATCACGCTCGACGAACCTGACCGTCGCGTGCTCGCCGGATGGCTGGCGCGGCGCACGTGGGCGCATGCGCGCACTGATGGGCCACACATGCCCCTTCGCCCACTGCGTCGCGACCAGAAGCAGCTGAATCATGGACGATTCCCTCAGCGCTTCTTTGGCTCATCACATGCACCAGGGCAGGGCATGACACTGGAAATCGTAATCATCTGGCTGCTCGTTGGGCTTGTGGCGGGCTGGCTCGCGTCGCAGCTGGTGCGCGGCGGCGGCTCTGGCGTGGTCACCGACATCGTCGTCGGGATCGTGGGCGCCTTCATCGGCGGCATGATCTTCCGGTCGCAGGGATGGCACGCGCCCTTCCCGGGCTATCCGGGCCTCATCTTCGTCGCGTTCTGCGGAGCCGCGCTGTTGCTCGTGGTCATGAAGCTCGTCGCCCGCGGGCGGCGGCGCTAGCCGGCGTCCAGGCGCGCCCTGCAGGCCGCTGGGGAAGGTGTCAGGCAGCTTGGGCTCGCCGCCAGCTGGCGCGAGCGGCGCGCGATCGAGGCCGCGCAGCGTACGTAGATTGACGTGTTGCTGCCGTGCGCGATGTCGAATTGCCCCCGAAGCGCTGAGCGTTACAGCCGCCGTGATCGTGGCGGAGAGAACGCCTGGGAGCTTTGCCGCAACACGCGCATGGGCGTTCGAGATGTTTGGCCGCGGTGACCGCGGCGACAATGGTCTCGCATCCCACGTTAGGTTGTCGACGAAGGCGAGCGCGCGGCTCAAGACGGAATCGTCGCTCGAGCGGCGATCGTGAGCGGGTTCGCCGGCGTGGATGGCCTCGCCGAGCCGGGGGTTCGCCGGCGTGGATGGCCTCGCCGAGCCGGGGGTTCGCCGGCGTGGATGGTCTCGCCGAGCCGGGGCTCGCCGGCGTGGTCCTGGCCGAGCTCGCGCGCCACCTCGCGATCCGGTAGCTCGCCGAGCAGGGCATCCGCGGCAGGCGTCCACTGAAACCCGTTGAGCTTGGCGGCCCGCGCGCGCGCGAAGCGAGCTGCCGGCGCCGTCGGGCGATCCGGAGAACGGCGACTCTCGATCCGGAGAACAGCGACTTCGATCCGGAGAACAGCGACTTCGATCCGGAGAACGGCGACTTCGATCCGGAGAACGGCGACTCCGATCCGGAGAATTCCGGAGCCTCCGGAGCATTCCGGAGAACGGCCCTCTCGATCCGGAGCACGGAGACTTCGCCTGGCGAGACGAATGGGGAGCCATACGTGTCCCCAGGCGAAGACCGCGCCCCGGCAGTGAGCAAGCGGGTCCGAGGGTGCTCCTGGTCGAGTTGCAGGACTCACAGCGAGGCCACGCGTCTCCCCTGCCCGGACCCAGCCCGCCGTCGTCCCTTGAGCAAGGCGGCCGCCGCCGTTCACTTCCCGGCGGCGACGGCGGTGTGCCGGCTCGAGCTGGCTAGTTCACGAGGACGATCGACACCGACGAGGTTGCGGTCGCGCCGCAGGTGTCGGTGACGGTGAGCTCGAAGGTCGCGAGCTCGAAGGCGCCGCGCGGGCGAGGCGACGCGAAGGTCGGAGATACGGCGCCGGCGTCGCTGAGGATCGCGGTCGGGCCCGCGGTCTGACGCCAGAAGAAGCTGGCGGCGTCGCTGCTGGTCGAGCCGTCGAGCGTGACAATCGTCCCGGTGCTCGCGGCCGGCGCGCTGATCGTCGCGCGCGCGACGGGCGGCGGATCGATCGTGATCGAGGCCTGGGCCGTGGTGGTCTGGCCGTCGTCATCGGTCACGGTGAGCGCGAACACGAGGGTGCCGGCGGCGGGCGCGGTGAACGACGCGATCGAGCTGCTGGCGCCGGTTAGCACGACGGCCGGGCCCGACAGCTGGGTCCACGCGAAGCTGGCGATCGTGCCGTCGGCGTCGCTGCTGTGCGAGCCGTCGAGCGTGATCGTGCTGCCGCCCTGGGCGCACGCCGTGGTCGTCGTGATCGCCGCGTGGGGCGCCTGGAGGAACACGCCGATGGTGACAAACGCGCTCGCCACCGCGCCGGCGTTGTCGGTCACGTCGACCTCGAGCAGCACGACGCCCGGCGAGGTCGGCGCATCGAACCGCGGGGTCGCGGTGGTGCTGCCTTCGAGCACGAGCTCGCATGGCCCCTCGAGCGTGAAGCAGCTCTTCACCGTCCAGTCGAACGCCGCGATCGACCCGTCGGGGTCGCGGCTCGCGCTGGCGTCGAGCGACACCGAGGCGCCGGGGCGCACGATGCGATCCTGGCCGGCGCTGGCGACCGGCGCGAGGTTGAAGAACACCTCGACCACGATGTTGGCGCTGCCGCTGAAGCCGTGCTCGTCGTCGACGGTCAGCTCGAAGGCGAGGAACTGCGCGGTCGCCGGCGCGGTGAACGTCGCGAGCTGGGTGTCGGCGTTGAACAGCTCGACGTGCTCGCCGTGGATCTGGCGCCAGTGGAAGCCGACGATCACGCCGTCGGGATCGAAGCTGCCGGTCGCGTCGAGCGTCGCGGTGAGGTTCGTGGCGACCCGGAAGTCGGCGTTGGTCACGGCGACCGGCGGCTGATTGACGAGGACATTGACCGAGTCGCTGGCGGAGTTGCCGTCGTTGTCGGTGACGTCGAGCCGGAACGTCAGCGTGCCGGACGCGCTCGGCGCGGTGAAGCTCGGCGTCGCGGTGGCCGCGCCGTTCAGCACGACCGGCGTGCCGGCGGTCTGCGTCCACGCGAACGAGACGATCGTCCCGTCGAAGTCCTGGCTGTTGCTGCCGTCGAGCGCGACGCTGGCAAGCGGCAGCACGACCTGATCGGCGCCCGCGGCGGCGATCGGCGCGCCCATCGACCACAGCAGCGACAGGCTATCGGACAGGCTCGGTGTGTTGAAGCTGAACTGCTGCGCGAGATCGGCCTGGACCTGCACGCCGACCGTCGCCGACGAGCCGAGGTCCGGCTGGACGTTGGCGTAGTTGAAGCGGAGGTTCGGGCTGTTCTCGAAGAACACGACCTGGAAGGTCACCGTGCCCGCGCCCGAGAACCGCGGCACGTTGCGGTACTCGATCACGAGCTGCCGGCTCGGCGCGTCGCCGAGGGTCGCGAACCGGATGTCGCCGCCGGCCGAGGGCAGCAGATCATCCCAGAACGGCGCGACGATGGTCTCGGCGACCGTCGCCGGCAGCGGCTGGTTGCTGAACTGCACGATCGGCGTGCTGAAGCTGAGCACGCCGTTGCTGCCGATGTGGACCGTGGTCAGGCCCGGATCGGTGCCGGCGAACCGGATCGGAAACGGCGCCTCGATCGAGGTCGAGCAGTCGTCGCAAAACAGCTGGCCCAGCACGGTGCCCTCGATCACCGGGAACTCGAAGTCGACGACGCGTGCCGGATCGTAGTTGCCGGCGGCGGACACCGACACGAGATCGCCATTGGGGAACGCGAGGGTGCTCGTGCCGATACCGGTCGGCGTGAAGCTGCCGGTGAACTGGCCGCTGCCATCCGCGTCGGTCAGCGGGATGACCACGCCGGTCTCGACCACGGTGACGGCCTGCGGCGCGCTCGTCGCCGCGTCGCACGTGATGCTGAGGAACACGAGCGGAACGGCCACGCCGACACCGACGATCAGTGACGTCGCGGTCGGCGCCACACGGTTGGCCAGCGTGCGGTCGACGCAGGTCAGCGACTGATCGGCGCGGATCCGGCGGCCGGTCAGCGAGCTCCCCGACGTGGCCTCGGTGGGATCACCGCCGGTCAAGATCAGATTCTTGATCTGCTGCGCCGTGCGCGTCGGATCCTGCGCCTTGAGCAGGCCGACCAGGCCGGTGACGTGCGGCGTCGCCATGGACGTGCCGCTGAGCAGCCCGTAGTTGTTGCCCGGCAGCGTGCTGAGGATGTCCTCGCCGGGCGCGCCGACGTCGACGGTCAGCGCGCCGAAGTTGCTGAAGAACGAGCGCTGATCGAACCGGTTGGTCGACAGCACCGAGATGATGTTGGCGTTGTCGTACGACGACGGGAAGTGCGAAAACAGGTCGGTATTCGACGACGAGTTGCCCGCGGCGGCGATGAACAGCATGCCGGCCTGGCGGTGCGCCTCGATCGCGTCCTGCAGCGCCTGCGAGAATGGACCGCCGCCCCACGAGTTGTTGGTCGCGACGATGTCGACCGGGTTGACCGCCCGGGTCTTGAGCTGGAGGAAGTAGTCCATGCACTGCAAGATGTCGTCGAGCTGGCCGGACGGCTGGAACGCTTTGCAGCCGACGATCTTTGCGCTCCAGTTGACGCCGGCGACGCCCTCCGCGTTGTCGCCGCGCGCGGCGATCGTGCCGCTGACGTGCGTGCCGTGGCCGTCGGTGTCCATCGGATCGCCGACGTCCGCCACGGTGTTGATGCCGTGGACGTCGTCGATCCAGCCGTTGCCGTCGTCGTCGATGCCGTTGCCGGCGATCTCGCCGGGATTGACAAAGATGTTGGCGGCGAGATCGGGGTGCGTGTAATCCATGCCGGTGTCGAGCAGGCCGATCACGACGCGACTGTCGCCGGTGGTGACGCTCCACGCCTCGGGCGCGTGGATGTCAGCGCCCGGCACACCGCCGAGCTGACCCTCATTGTGCATGCCCCACAGATCGCCAAAGCGCGGATCGCTGGGCGTCACGGCGAGCTGATAGATGTAGTTGGGCTCGACGTAGAGCACCTCGGGATCGCGGCGATAGTCCACGATCGCTTGCTCGACGGTCAGGCCCGGCTGGAGCTGGACGAGCTGCAGGCTCGACGGCACGCGGTACTCGCGGACGACGTGCGCGGCGTGGCGCGCGTGCACGGCGGCGGAGCGCAGCTGCGCGGTGCCCGACTTGAAGCGCACGAGGAGCTGATCCGGACGGTACGGCGCGAGCTTCGGCCCGCCCTTGGTCGTCGTCGGCGGTGGTGGCGCTGTCGTCGTCGGTGGCTGGCTCGTCCCCGGCGGCGCGGTCGTCCCGGGAGGCGACCCCGGCGCATCGTCGCCGACGCCCGCGCATGACATCAGGCCCAACAGAGCCATCGCCCCGACACCAGCCGTGATGCCACGGCCCCTTGCTTGCTTGCTCATCCTGGCTTTTCCTCGATCTGCAGATCATCTGCAGCAACAACGCGGCTGCGTTCGCGGCACAGCACCGACCGGGTCCCCCCGGACCAGGTCAGCGATGGCGACACAGTAAGCGTCATCTTCAGGGAAAACCCCACATGAAAAGGTGGCAGTTTCGGTGGCCGATCGGAGATCTCCTATGCCCTGGCTGTCCAATTACGCTGCTGCGGAACCCGGGACAGCGCACCTGCCAATCCGATCACGCGCGCGGAGGGATCAGCGGTGTTGTAGGACATCATCGCCGGCCGCGGGCCGCGGGCGGCGGGCTCGGCGCCGCGATCGGCGGCGGCAGGCGGCGGCGGTGGGCGGCGGCGGTGGGCGGCGGGCGGTTCGCGGCGAGCGGTTCGCGGCGAGCGGTTCGCGGCGAGCGGTTCGCGGCGAGCGATTCGCGGCGAGCGGTTCGCGGCGAGCGGTTCGCGGCTGCGCGCGGCTACTCGATCACGACGACGCGCTCGGTCCACTGCGCGATGTGATTGCTGCTCGCGAGGTTCTGGAACGGCAAGCGGAACGCGCGGGCGCTCGGATCGCTGCCCGCGTCGGCGCGGTCGGCGAGGAACGGCGTCATCCACAGCTGCGCCGTCTTGCCCGCGTTGCCGCTGACCGGCCGCTGCGGCAGGCCGGTGTTGCGCAGCCGGACGCCGAAGTCGCGCTTCGACGCCACCGTGATCCAGAACATCGGCTCGTTGGCCTGGCCCAGCGTCTGCGGGAACGGCGCCCAGCGTGCCCACGAGTTGGTCAGCCCGGCGCCCTGGTTGGCGAGCGCGAGGGCGATCGGCGGATGGGTGCCATCGGCGTTGACCACCCAGGTCGAGCTGTTGGCATCGTCGTACGAGCTGCCGGCGTCGTTCTTGCTGAACAACACCCATTTTCCATCGGGCGACCATGACGGGTAGTAGTTGTTCTTGCCGTCGGCGACGAGCGCCACCTCGGGGCCGAACTCGCGCGTCCCGCGGTTGTACGTCCGCGTGTAGATCGCGCCCTTGCCGAAGTCCCAGTCGGAGCCCGGGGAGGCGGCCTGGCGCCGGACATAGACCAGCTTGGTCCCGTCGGGTGACAGGTCGGGGTGGGTGACCTTCGAGCCGCTGGTCGCGGTCGCGAGCACGCCCTGCGTCGTCGGGTCTCGGACCACGAGCACGCCGTCCTCGACCGAGAGGAACTGCAGGTTGTCGGGCGTGAACGTGCCGAAGTTCCAGCTCGCGGCGGTCGGCGCCACCGTCACGGTCGCGACGTCGACCATCGTCGCCGGCTTGCCGCCGCCGTCGTACGTGATCGCCATCTTCGTGCCGTCGCGCGACAGCACGTGGCACGCGACGCACTTGCCGGTCTGATTGTTGGTCAAGAACTCCTCGGCCGGCTGCCCGGGCTTCTCCATGTCGTGGCGGAACACGCCGATCACCGTGTCGCTCGACGCGCTCGCCCAGTAGTACAGGCCGCCCTGCATCTGCTCGTTCGACAGCTGCACGATCTGCGAGGCCGCCGCGCCGACGTGGCCCGGCGTCGCCGGGTTCGCGCCGCGCACGCGATAGGTCACCGCCCGCTCGGCGCCCGCCGCGGCGAGCCACTCGGCCGCCGAGAACGCGGTCCACGACGGCGTCGGTCCGGTCGCGGACAGGCCGTTGCCGCCCGCCACGTAGACCTCGACGTCTGCGAAGTCGGTGTGCAGCGAGACCTCGAACACGGTGTTGCCGTGCGCGTCGGTCCAGTGGATCTCGAAGTCGCCGACGTTGCGCGGCATGACCGCGTCGCTCGACGGATAGATGATCTGCGGCGCGAGCGCGGCGTCCTCGCTGCCGGTGAACAGCTCGGGCGTGTTCGCCGGCAGCGCCGGATCCACGCGCACCGACTTGAGCCGCGCGAGCAGCTCGGCGGTGCCGGTCTTGTCGACGTAGGTGCCGTAGATCTGCGCCTTGCCGGCGACGACGATTGACAGATTGTTGGCGTCGAACGCGCCGTAGTTGCCATCGATGCTGAACCGCGTGTCGGCGGTGACGTCACGCGTCTCGCCGCTCGGGAACGTGAGCGCCGCGGTGTACGTGACGTGCCCCGGCGCTTGATTGACGAGCGCGATCTCGCTCATCGCCGGACTGATGGTCAGTGTGGCAGTGCTGATATCGTCGTCATCGTCGTCACCGCCGTCGTGTTGCGCGCACGCGGTCAGGACTGCTGCCACGAGCAGGATCGCTATCTTCATCGATCCATGATACGCGGGCCGCGTCGACGGTGGTCGGGCATTCCGTCGCGCAGCGTCGGTCGATCGACCCAGGTCGTGCTACGAACGCTGACGTGAGAGCTCTTACGTCAGTTCTAGGAAACTCGCAGCGTCTCGATGGCGGTGCGATGTTTGGCAATGCGCCAAAGGCTATGTGGGAGAAGTGGATACCGCCGGACGAGGTCAACCGGATCCCGCTCGCGTGTCGCTGTCTGGTCGTGCGCGACGGCGGGCGCACCATCCTGCTCGAGGCCGGCATCGGCGCGTTCTTCGAGCCAAGCCTGCGCGAGCGCTACGGGATCGTCGAGTCTCACCACGTCCTGCTCGCGTCGCTCGCCGCGATCGGGCTCGCCCCCGACGACATCGATGTGGTGGTGTTCTCCCACCTGCACTTCGATCACGCCGGCGGCGCGCTCGCCGCGTGGTCGGAGGGGGCGGACATCCGCCTCGTGTTTCCGCGTGCGACCTACGTCGTTGGCGCAGAAGCCTGGCAGCGCGCGGTTTCCCCACATGCGCGCGATCGGGCGTCGTTCATCCCCGGCCTCACAAATTTACTGGCAGGCAGCGGCCGGCTCGAGCTCGCGGCCTCCGAGCTGTCGAGCGCGCTGGGCGATGGCTTTCGCTTCCACCGTAGCTCCGGCCACACGCCCGGCCTGCTGATCACCGAGATCGACATGCCCGCCGGGCCGGTGGCGTTCGTCTCCGATCTGATCCCGGGTCGCGCGTGGGTCCACCTGCCGATCACGATGGGCTACGACCGGTTCCCCGAGCTGCTGATCGACGAGAAGGCGGCGCTGCTCGGCGATCTCGTGCAGCGCGGCGGCCGGCTGTTCTTCACCCACGATCCGACCGTCGCGCTCGCCCGCGTCGTGAAGGACGCCCGGGGCAAGTTCGCCACGACCGACGAGCAAGGCGAGCTGCGCGCGCTCGCGGCGTGGCTCGACGACCGACACCGTGCCGCCAGGCGCGACGTCCACCGCGCGGCTGACCACGACGGCGCTGGTCTTCGCGTCGACCAGCTCGACCACGTGCGGCCCGGCCGAGATCACCTGGCCGAACATCGGCGTCGGGCCGAGGATGCGGCCGTCGAGCACGACGTTGAGGTAGCGCTCGCCCTTGTGCTTCGCGATCAGCCGGCCGGTGCCTTGCGCCGCGGGCTGGGCGGGCACGGCGTCGCGCGCGACGGTGTGCGCGGCGTCGACCGGCGGCCGGCCCGCGTCGAGCGGGACCCGGGTCCGGCGCCGGCCGGCGTCGACCGGCGCGGCAGGCGCGTCGAGCTCGGCCGCGGCGTCGACCGGCGCGTCGACCGGCGTCGTGATCGGCGCGACGACCGCGGCGTCGATCGCGACGCCGCTCGAGACGTCGACTGCCGGCGCATCGAGCGCGACGACGCGCAGCGGATCGCGACCGGCCTCACGTGCGCGACGCAACCCGTAGATCCCGACGACCATCGCGAGCACGAGCAGCGCCAGCGCGACCTGCCGCCCCACGTTGCGGCGCGGCCGCTCGCTCGCCGCCAGCTCGTCGGAGTCTGCTGCGAGGGACGCCCGCGGCGGATCGACCGGCGGTGGCGCCGGCGGATCGATCGGCAGATCGATCGGCGGATCGCTGACCGGTAGCGCGGGCGACGAGGGCGACGCGATCGGCACCGCCGGCGCGAGCGGCGCGATCGGCATGATCATCGTCGCCTCCTTGCCGCTCGCCGGCGCCACCGCCGTCACCGCGCCGGTCGCGCGCCCGGCCGCGCGCGGCACGTCCCGACCCGCCACCACGCCGGCCAGCCAGGCGCGGTGCGCGACGCGCGGCTGCTCGAGCGCGCGCGCCGCCCACGCCTCGAGGGTCTCGTCGCCCGCCACCTGGATTACCTGCTCGAGCTGCTCGGCGAACGCCGCGGCCGACGGCGTCCGGCGCGCGAGGTCGCGGTCGAGCGCGTTCATCACCGCCGCGTCGAGCCCGAGCGGCAGCGGCGCGCCGAGCACCTGCGACGGCGGCAGGATCTCCTGGTGCTCGACCGCGCGCGCGATCGCGTAGATCGAGTTGCCCTCGAACAGGCCCTGCCCCGTGAGCAGCTCCCACAGCACGATCGCGAGCGAGAACACGTCGCTGCGCCGATCGATCGCCTGGTTCTTGAGCTGCTCGGGCGACATGTACGGCGGCTTGCCCTTGATCGTTCCGATCTCGGTGACCGGCGACTGGCGGTTCTTGACCAGCGCGATGCCGAAGTCGATGACCTTGATGTGGCCGTCGAACCCGAACATCAGGTTGTCGGGGCTGATGTCGCGATGCACGACGCCGAGCACGTGACCGGCCAGATCGCGCAGCTCGTGCGCCGCGTGCACCCCGCGGCACGCCTCGGCGATCGCGCGCGCCGCGACCGTCGGCGGCAGGCCGTGCGCCATGACCTCGCGAAACGCGATGCCGGCGACGTACTCCATCACCATGTAGAGCGTGCCGCCATCCTCGCCGAAATCGTGGACCGTCGCGATCGCCGGGTGGCTCAGCCGCGCGAGCAGCGCCGCCTCGTCGAGGAACATCGCGCGCAGCAGCTCGTTCTGCGCGAACCCCGACAGGATCGTCTTGATCGCGACCAGCTGCTCGAACGTGCCGGGACCGCGGCGCCGGCCGAGCAGCACCGCGCCCATGCCGCCAGACTTGAGCTCGTACAGGATCTCGTAGGCGCCGAACCGCGTCGCCATCACTCGGGGTCGCTGTCGTCGCCCGGTCGCTCGACGAGACCGTGCTTGTAGAGCAGCTCGCGGAAGTGCCGGCGCGACAGCCCGGCGTGATCCGCCGCGCGCGTGACGTTGCTCGCGTTGCTGCCGAACACCATCGCGACGTAGCGCCGCTCGAAGTGATCGTTCCAGCGCTCCTTGGCTTCCTTGAACGGCAGCGCGGTGTCGATCACCTCGGCGTGCTGGGGCTGCGTCGCGCCGGGATCGAGCCACAGCCGGAGGTCGCGAAACTTCGCGCCCGGCGCCGACATCGCCCACGCGCGCTCGAGCACGTTGCGCAGCTCGCGGACGTTGCCCGGCCACGCGTGGCGCCGCATGCGCTCGAGGTTGTCACCGTCGATCGGCCCGGCCTCGGTGTTGCGCCCACGATAAAACGTCGCGATCAGGTGCGGCAGATCCTCGAGCCGCTCGCGCAGCGGCGGTAGCGCGACGTGGACCACCGCGAGCCGGTAGAACAGATCGAAGCGCAGCTCCTTGGCCGCGACCATGCGCGCGAGATCGCGGTGGGTCGCCGCCACGACCCGGGTGTCGACGGCGATCGGCCGGTCGGCGCCCACCGGTTGCACGGTCTGCGCCTCGAGCGCGCGCAGCAGCTTGGCCTGCCCCGACAGCGGCAGCTCGCCGAGCTCGTCGAGGAACAGCGTACCGCCGCTGGCCTCGACGAACGCGCCCCGGCGCTCGCGATCGGCGCCGGTGAACGCGCCGCGCACGTGGCCGAACAGGTGCGAGTCGAACAGCGCCTCGCTGATCGCGCTGCAGTCGACGACGACGAACGGCCCCTTGGCGCGCGCGCTGGCCTCGTGGATCGCGCGCGCGGCGAGCTCCTTGCCGGTGCCGGACTCGCCTTCGATCAGCACGGTGGCCTCGGACGGCGCCGCCATCTCGAGCACGGCGAACAGCTCGCGCATCGCGACGCTCTTGCCTGCCATCGCGCCGAACTGATCGTGCTCGCTCGGCGGCAGCGACATCGCGTCGGCGGCGGAGATCCGCACCGGCGTCTCGCCGAACTTCACGGTGGCACCTGAAGGTACCACCACCTCGCCGACCTTCGTGCCCTGCCACCACGTGCCGTTGGTCGAGCCGAGGTCCTTGATCCGGATGCCTTCGGGCACCACCGAGAGCTCGGCGTGGCGTCGAGAGACCTGCGGATCGACGAGCACCAGATCGCAGCTCGCGTGCGCGCCGACCACGACCGGCCGAGCGCCGAGCGCGAGCGTGGCGCCGTCGTGGCCCAGGACTTGAAGATGGTACGAGCGGGCCGCCGTGCGACCTCGGGTCGAGCTCGTCGCGAGCCCGGCCTGGATCACCGTTCGACGATCGAGAGACACATGCAGAGCTTAACCCGCGCGGCCCGACCCGGCGTCCTGACCGTCATGAATGCTACCCTCGGCGTGATGAGGTCGTGCGGATTGCTACTGCTGGCGGCGTGCAGCGGCGACCCGAGCCTCACGATCGCGGTCCACCACCCGAGCGACGAGACGGTCCGTCAGACCGTCGTCACGGTGTACTTCGGAGCCAGCATCCAGTGCTCCGACATCGAGTTCGGTGATCGCACCGAGAGCGAGCTCGCCGCGATCGCCGTCGACGAGGTCGACGTCAGCGACGGCGGTCGCGTCGAGGTCAGCCGGATCGGCAGCAAGTCGATCGTCGCGCGCGGGTACGACGCCGAGCACCGCTTCGTGACCGCCGGGTGCCAGGACGTCGGCGAGATCACGGCGGGCACCAAGCTGGAGATCAACACGCAGCCGACCGCGGTCGTCGCCATCGATCCGCAGCAGCCGGATCGGCCGTTCGCCGAGCGGACGATCGTCGTCAACATGACCGACACCAACGGCACGGCGATCGACGGCACGGTGTCGTGGCAGCTCACGGGGCCGGACGGCGCGGTCGAGCCGCCGCCCGCCGCCGGGGTCGCGACGGTGCAGGGCAACGCCAAGATCACCGTCGAGGATCTCGGCACGCCCGGCCCCGAGGCGATGCGGATCCGGGTGCCGTGGGCGACCTCGCCGCTGCCGCTGGTGACCGCGTTCGATCTGTCCGGTGCGACGACGATCGCGCTGCCCGGCGGCCCCGGTGGCGGTGGTGGCGGCGGCGGGACCGGCACCGGCCACCCGTCGTGCGACGTGCGCGGCCGCGCCGGCCGGCTGCCCTCGCTGGTCTGCCTCGGGCCCGCGACGTTGCTGGGGCACCGCGACGTGGTCGAGCTCGAGTGGCAGACCGATCGCTACACCACGGCGGTGCGCCAGATCCCCAATGGCATGACCAACCAGTTCGCGCTGTTCGTCGATCACGACGGCAGCGCCGAGGAGCCGGTCTACGTGATCGGCGGGAACGCGCCGGATGCGGGGACCTGGTTCAAGCTCGACGCGCCGTCGGCCAGCCCGGTCAGGTTCGACGGGCCGCTGCAGAACGTGGTCTACGTGCCGCGCTGCAACGTCACCTCGAACGCCGCCTCGGTCGGCGTGCAGACCCTCGACGGCCTCGGCAGCAAGCGAAGGTTCTTCTCGACGACCGGGCAGCCCGGCAAGGAAGCGGTCGCCGGCGAGGTGGTCTCGGCCGGCTGCGTCAGCGATGTCGACAAGGTCGAGCACCAGGCGGTCGTCGCCTCGACGGGCGCCGCCGATCCCACGCTGACGCTGCTCAGCGCGTCCGAGCCGATGCCGCTGCCCAGCACCAGCAAGCTGGGCGGCTCCGGGTTCGTCGCGGTCGCGACCCCGGGCGTGGTCGAGCGGCGCTTCGCCGGCACGCGCCTGCAGGCCACCGGCACCGTCGTGTTCGAGGCCGTGCTCGCGCCCGAGGGCCCTTCCTACAAGCTCGTCGAGCGCACCGAGATCGAGGCCGCGGCGCCGCCGACCAAGATCCTCGGCGGCCAGCTCGATCAGGACGGCAACACCGATCTCATGTGGGACCTCGCCGCCGGCGTGCGGCGCCGCGTGTTCCAGGTCTCGCTCGCCAAGCAGGTCGCCGGCGTCCCGCTCACCGCGATCACCAGCGGCTCGCTGGTGACCTCGCTCCTCGTCGCCACCGACTTCACCGTCGGCAACCTCGACGGCGGCGCCGCCGACGAGATGATCGTGTTCACGCAGGACAGCGTCACGATCTACTCGGCGGACTGAGCGGCGCCCCGAGAGTGGCCGGCGCCCCGGCGGCGTGCGAGGATCGACGCATGTCCCGCGTGTTGTGCCTCGCCGCGGTGATCGCGTGCAGCGCCCCCAGCGCCTCGGCGCCGCCGCCCGCGCCACCCGCGCCGCCGCCGCTGGCCATCGTCGTCGATGCTCGCCCACCACCGGACGCCCGCCCGCTCGATCAGGACCTGCCGCGCCTGATCGAGCGCTCGCTCGCGATGTATCGCGACGTCGCCGACGCGTTCACCGCCAGCGGCGACGACTGCGCCGCCGCGACCGCCAAGCTGGGCCAGCTCGCCGTCGCCGATCGAGACGTCGTCGCCGCCAACGCCAAGGTGATCCGCGACGGCCGCGCCGCCGAGCTGCGCACCGCGCTCGAGCCGCACGGCGACGCGTTCGATGCCGCCGCGCGCGCGATCATGCAGTCGCCGACGCTCGCCCGCTGCGCGCCCGACGCGGTGTTTGCCCGGGCGTTCGACGAGCTGCTCCACGCCCCGCCGTGACGGCAGCCCCTACTCCGCCTCGAGCTCGTCCTTGACCCGCGCCAGCTGGCCGAGCTCGCGCTCGGACAGCTTGGGATACTCGAGCTCGAGCTGCTTCAGCGTGTCGACGATGATCTCGGCCACGGCGAGCCGCATGACGTGCTTCGAATCAGCCGGGATCGCGTACCACGGCGCCCACGGCTTGCTCGTGGCGCGCATCGCGTCCTGATACGCGTCCATGTAGTCGTCCCACTTCTTGCTCTCGGCCATGTCGCTCGAGTTGAACTTCCAGTGGTGCTCGGGATCGGTGACGCGCTCGAGGAAGCGCTTGTGCTGCTCGCGCTGCGAGACGTTGAGGAAGAACTTCAGCACCACGCAGCCATTGCGCGCCCAGTGCTTCTCGGCCGCGACGATCGACTCGTAGCGCTCCGCCCAGAGATCCTCGAGCTTGTCGGGGCGGCGAGGCAGTCGCTGGCCATCGAGGAACGCCGGGTTGACGCGCACCACCAGGACTTCTTCGTAGTGGCTGCGATTCCAGATCCCGATCCGGCCGCGCTCCGGCAGATCGCGGGTCTGACGCCACAGGAAGTCGTGATCGAGCTCCTCGGCGTTCGGCGACTTGTACGAGAACACCTGGCAGCCCTGCGGGTTGATCCCCGTCATCACGGACCGGATCGTGCCGTCCTTGCCGGCGGCGTCCATCGCCTGGAAGATCAGCAATACGCTGTAGCGGTCGTGGGCATAGAGCTTCTCCTGCAGCTTCGCAAGCTTGCCCACCGTGCGCTCGAGCCCTGCGACGTTCTCCTCCTTCGTCGGCTTGTCGTCGGCGTCGGTCGGTGCCTTGCGAATCTTGAACGAGTCGTCAAACGGGACGAGGTACGGGCTCTCGACCGGATCGAACAAGATCGGTTGCGCCATGTCCGAGCACGATACCCCAGCGCTCTGTGACAATTTGGATAGAACCTGATGAATTCGCGATGACATCGCGGCAATCCGGAACCGACGCTGTATGGTCGAAGCTGCATGTCCACGACGGAGCCGCCCAAGCCGCAGTCCTACCCGGAGAATGACAAGCTGGGGCCGATCGGCATCCAGAGCTCGGCGATCCATGACCCCGCGGCGCTACGAAATGCGCTGGTTCGCGCGTTCGAGGCCGCGGCCCAGGAAGCCAAGGACGCGGTGGCCGCGAGCGACAAGAGCACGGCGTCCGCGGTCCACACGTCGCGCAAGGCGCTGCGCCGCGCCCGCGCCATCCTCGGCCTCGTCGCCGGCGCGCTGCCCAAGGGCGAGCGCCGCGCGGTGCGGACCGCGCTGCAGGAGGCCCGCCGCGCGCTGTCCAGCGTGCGCGACCACGCCGTCGCGCCCGAGACCCTCGCCGAGCTCCCGCTCGACGAGGCCGACCGCGCGACCGCGGCCCGCGTCGTCGCCAACGCCGCCGAGGCGACCCCGGCGCCCGCCGAGATCAAGCAGCTCCTCGCCGAGAGCGCCGCGCGCGCCGCCGCGCAGGCCGAGGCGCTCCAGGCGGCCTTGCCGCACGACGTGGACTGGGAGGTCGTCGCCGCCGGCGTCCGCGACACCTACGGCGAGGCGCGCGACGCCAGCGCCTCCGCCAAGCACTCGAAGTCGTGGTTTCACACCTGGCGCCGCCGCAGCAAGGAGCTGGTCTACCAGCTCCAGGTCGTCGCCGATCACGCGGGCCCGCGGCTGACGGCGATCCACAGCGAGCTGTCCGGCGTGACCGACACGCTGAGCACCGCGGTCGATCTGATCATGCTGCGCGACTTCGTCGCGACCTACGCCCAGGGCATCGCGCTCGAGGCCGTCGACCACCTGCGCGCCACGATCGACTCGCACCTCGACGAGCTCATGAAGTCCGCCCGCAAGGCCGCGCGCGATCCGTTCCGCCAGAAGCCCAGGAAGCTCGAGAAGCGCATCACCAAGTCGGTCGAGCGCGACCTCGCCCCGCTCGACGACGCCAACGGCGCCCCCGAGCCCGACTAGGATCGCATCGCACCGGGCCGCTGGCTTGACACGACAGGAGCGGCGCCTCGAGGATGCGGCATGTCGGTGACCGACCAGGATCGCGCGTTGCTCGCGCTCGGCGAGCAGCTGCAGGCCGCGGGTTATCGCTTCGTGACGCCCACGCCGGCGACCCACCAGCGGGTCAACGCGCGGCACGCCGAGGCGACGACGATCGAGGGCGCGCTGGGCTGGTCGCGGCCGTTTCGCCCCGGCGCGCTGCCGGCGTCGCCGATCGAGGTCGAGCGGCTGCTCGCGGCGGGCGGCGTGCTGCGCCGCGACGGCGAGCTGGCCCGAAGCCTCGTGCGGTTCTCGACCGTCGCCGACGAGCGCGAGCCCGACGCCGCGGCGCTGTACGTGCACTCCGCGTTTCCCACGCTCGATCCCGCGTCGGTGTTCTTCGGCCCCGACAGCTATCGCTTCGTCACCGCGCTGCGCCGCGAGCTGCGTCCGGCCAGGCGCGTGGTCGATGTCGGCGCGGGCAGCGGCGTCGGCGGGCTCTCGGTCCGCGAGCGCTGTGCGCAGCTCGTGCTCGCCGACATCAACCCGCTCGCGCTGCGCTACGCGCGGATCAACGCGGCGCTGGCGCGCACCGAGGTCGCCACCGTCGAGAGCGACGTGCTCGCTGGCGTCGACGGCGAGATCGACGCGGTGATCGCCAATCCGCCCTACCTCGCCGACCGCCAGGCGCGCGTGTACCGCGACGGCGGCGGCACGCTCGGCATCGACCTCTCGCTGCGCATCGTGCGCGAGGCGCTGGCCCGGCTCGGCGCCGGCGGCCAGATCGTGCTCTACACCGGCTCGCCGGTGATCGACGGCGCGCACCCGCTGCGCGACGCCCTGCGCCCGATCCTCGCGACGCGCTCCTGCCGCGCCGCGTGGCGCGAGCTCGACCCCGACGTGTTCGGCGAGGAGCTCGACGCCGCGCCCTACGATCGCGTCGACCGCATCGCCGTGATCTCGCTGGTCGTCGACGTCGCCTGAACCGCTACTCGATCCAGCCGAGGCGGCGCAGCTCGGCCAGCCCGCGGTCGCGCAGCGCATCGCCGATGTCCGTCCGGTAGCGCACGTTGGGGATCGCGATCCGCCCCGCGAGGCCATACGCCGCGCGCTGCGCCTCCTCGATCGTCGCGCCGCGCCCGGTGACCACCATGACGTAGCCGACCTGCCCGACCGTCGCGAGCTGCCCCCCGCCGGACGGGGCATGCCCCCGTCCGGCAGCGCTGCCGGAGGGCAGCGCGGTTAGATCGACCAGGCCGACCTCCGCGAAGTGCAGATCCGCGTGGTCCTGGGCCGACAGATCCGCCGGCAGGCAGATCGGCGTGTACTTGCCGAGCTGCTCGTAGCCGTGGTGATACGGAAACGGCGGCACCGTGAGCACGACGCCGACGCCGTAGCCGTCGTGGGTCGCGACCTCGCCCGCGCGCCCGGTCGCGACCCGCTGCAGGATCGCGCCGCACGGCTCGCGGAACAGCGCCGACAGGATCGCGAAGCCCGGGTAGCCGAACCGGCAGGTCAGCTCGAGCGGCCACACGCCGTCGGCGTTGATGATCGTGTTCAGGTTGACGTAGCCGACGTGACCGCCGGCGCGCAGCACCGGCGCGAGCTTCGCCAGCGTCGCCGCGAACAGCTTGTCGCCGCCGCGATACGTCACCACCGTGCCCATCTCGCCGGTCAGCTCGCCGAGATCGCCGTTGAAGAACCGCTTGTGCTCCCAGTCGAGGTTGATCGGCCCGACGAACTCGCGGCCGTTGAAGAACGCGCCCAGCCCGGTCTCCACGCCCTGCACGTGGTGCATCAGGATGAACCTCGGCGGCTCCTCGTCCTCGGCGCGCCACTGCTGGCGATAGCGCGTCATGATCGCGATGACGTCGGCGCCGTCGTCGCGCATGCCGACGTAGTTCGCGTCCGACGTCAGGTACGACTCGTCGAACTTCAGCACGTAGCGCAGCGGGTTGGCCGCGACGAACGCGATCGCGCTGTCGAAGTCGGTGAAGCTCGTCGCCGGCGCGGTGTGCAGCCCGACGTCGCGCAGGCTGGCCTGACCGAACGCGCGATCCTCCTCGAGGCGATCGCCGATCGCGCTGCCGCCGATCACGCGAAAGCCGTCGCGCCGCAGCGCGTCCTGGTGCTCGCCGCGCCCGACCTCCTCGAACACGATCAAGCCGTCGTCGCCCGCCTCGCGGATCCACGGCAGCTCGGCCTCCCAGCTCGGCGCGAGCGTGACCAGGCCGCCGAGCACGTCGTGCGAGCCGGGCTCCGCGATGTGCACGCGCACGTCGTGGCCCTCGCTGATCAGCCGCAGGTAGACCGAGCCGAGCTCGTTGTAATTGCCAATCCCCAGGATGCGCACGGCTACGCAGCCTGCCGCGACGCCGCCACCGCGAGCTCCCGGCGATAGCGCTCGAAGCACCGGCGCCCGGCCTCGAGCCGCGCCAGCGCGCCCTCGGCGATCAGCGGCGCGACCTCGGGCTGCGCGTCGATCAGCGAGATCAGGATCTCGCGATTCCACGCCTCCGAGTGCTTGATGTCGAGCGTCGCGTGCAGCGCGAAGTACTGCCGCGCGTGCGCGTCGAGCCCGCAGCGCTTGAGTCCCTGATTGACCATCACCGCGCGGCCCGGCGCGGTCAGCTCGACCACCCCGAGCGCGCCGATCGCCTGGTACGCGTAGCGCCGGTTCGCCGCCAGCCCGGCCGACACGTTGGCGAGCGCCAGCGCCTCCCACACGATCGGCACGTCGAGCGCGTCGAGCTCGAGCGCCTGCGCCAGCCGGTGCAGCATCGGCCCGTGCATCCCGCGCGGGTGGCCGCGGCCGAGCTCGTCCCAGTAGTTGCGCGCCAGCTCGAGCTTGGTCTGCTCGGGCATGCGGATCTGCGTGAGCGCGACCAGGTCCTCGAAGCCGGCCTCGCCGCTGACCTCCTGCTTCATGAACCACCGCATCGCGCTCGCGTCCGCCGTCGTCGCCAGCCACGGAAACAGCGGGTCGCCCTGGCCGGGCCCCGTCGCCTTGAGGTCCTCGAACCACGCGACGAACGCGCGGCTCGTGCGCGGCGCCTGGCTCGCCCGCGGGCGCAGCGCGGCCAGCTCGTCCTCGAGGAATTCGAGCTCGCGCGTGCGCCACGCGTGCTCGCGCGCGAGCGCCGTGCGCCAGTCCTCGGTCGGCTGCGCCGGCGCGAGGCGCTCGCGGTTGAGCTGCGTCAGCTCGGTGTGAAGCTCGAGCTCGTGCATGGACGTACCGCTTTGCAATGCATGGACCGCCATCGCTGAGTTGCCGGGCGCGATCCTATCTCGCCCGCCATTCCTCGCGCGAGCCGGGCCGCATGGTCGCGCGCTGTCGTCGGGAGATCCCGTCGCAATTTTTTCACCGACTGGTTGGTAGGCCGTCACCCTGCGGCGGCTCGACCGGGGCGCGCCGCAGGACCGGCGCGGCTGGTGCGAACGTAACCAAAATTACTGAACTGACATTTCGCATTCGGCCAGGAGTCGAGATATTCTGACCACATGGGCGAGGGAGACAAGCCACAGTCCAAGCGCGTCGTCCGCTACGACAGCCGCGAGCTCGCGCGGGTGTCCAAGCGGCACGTGCCCACGGAAGCGGAGTGGGACGCGAAGGTCGCCGCCGGCGCGCCCAAGGACCCCGAGGCCGCGGCCCTGTCGCGCACCGCCACGCTGGACGACCCGCTGACCACGAGCCTCCTGGCCGAGGTCGCGCGGCGCTCGATGACGATCGAGGTCTCGCCCGATCAGATCGATGAGGCCAAGGCGCTCGATCTGGACGACGACGATCCGAGCGACGATCCGACCCGCGATCCGGCGTAACGCGCGCGGCGCGAGCGGCCGCCGCCACACGTGTGTGATAGCGTGCGCGCCTCATGTCGAAGGTCCTCATCATCGGTGCGGGCGGCGTCGGCGGGGTCGTCGCCCACAAGTGCGCGATGGATCGCCACACGTTCACGGATGTCCTGCTCGCCAGCCGGCGGATCGCGAGCTGTGACAAGCTCGCCGCCGAGATCGAGCAGATGCACGGTCGCAAGATCCGCACCGCGCAGATCGACGCCGACGACGTCGCGGCGACGACCCGGCTGCTCGAAGCCGAGCGTCCCGCGCTCGTCATCAACGTGGCGCTGCCCTATCAAGATCTCCACATCATGGACGCGTGCCTCGCGGCCGGCGTCGACTACCTCGACACCGCCAACTACGAGCCGCCCGAGCTCGCGAAGTTCGAATACAAGTGGCAGTGGGCCTATCAGGATCGCTTCGCGCAGGCCGGCCGCATGGCCGTGCTCGGCTCGGGCTTCGATCCCGGCATGACCAACGTGTTCTGCGCCCACGTCCAGAAGCACCTGCTCGACGAGATCCACTACGTCGACATCGTCGACTGCAACGGCGGCTCGCACGGCAAGGCGTTCGCGACCAACTTCAACCCCGAGATCAACATCCGCGAGATCACGGCGCGCGGCCGGTACTGGGAGGACGGCGCGTGGAAGGAGACCGCGCCGCTCAGCGTCTCGAAGATGTTCGACTATCCCGGCGTCGGCGAGCGCAACAGCTTCTTGCTCTATCACGAGGAGCTCGAGTCGCTCGTGAAGCACCTCAAGGGCCTGCGCCGCATCCGGTTCTGGATGACGTTCGGCGAGTCGTACCTCAAGCACCTCGAGGTCATGCAGAACATCGGCATCACCCGGATCGACGAGGTCGAGTTCGACGGCAAGAAGATCGTGCCGATCAAGTTCCTGCGCGCCCTCTTGCCCGACCCCGCGTCGCTCGCCGCCAACTACACCGGCAAGACGTCGATCGGCTGCCTGTGCGAGGGCATCAAGGACGGCAAGCGCAAGCGCTACCTGATCTACAACATCTGCGACCACGCCGAGACCTACCGCGAGGTCCACGCCCAGGCGGTGTCGTACACGACGGGCGTGCCGGCGGTGACCGGCGCCAAGATGATGGTGACCGGCGCGTGGAAGGGCGCGGGCGTGTTCAACATGGAGCAGCTCGATCCCGATCCGTTCCTCGCCGACGTCGGGCCGCGCGGTCTGCCGTGGCACGTGGAAGAGCGCTGATGGGCGGCGCCAGCCCCGCGTGGCGGAGGGCGTCGTGAGCGCCGGGGCCGCGCTCGGCGCCGACGTCGCGCGCGCGATCGACGTCAGCGAGCTCGAGACGCCGTGCTTCGTCACCGATCTCGGCGCGCTCGAGCACAACCTCAAGATCCTGGCCGACGTCCAGCAGCGCGCGGGCTGCACGATCCTGCTCGCGCTCAAGGGCTTCGCGCAGTGGTCGACGTTCCCGCTGGTGCGGCGCTACCTCGCCGGGGCAACGTCGAGCTCGGTCGCCGAGGCGCGGCTCGCGCGCGAGGAGCTCGGCGGCCAGGTCCACGCCTACGCGCCGGCGTACAGCGACGGCGAGATGGCCGAGCTGGTCACGCTCGCCGATCACATCGTGCTCAACTCGCCCGGTCAGTGGCGCCGCCACCGCGCGACGATCGAGCGCGCGCGCCAGGCCGGCCGGGCGATCTCGTGCGGCCTGCGCGTCAACCACGAGCACCAGGAGGTCGACGTCGCGCTCTACGATCCGGCCGGGCCGTGCTCGCGCCTGGGCACGACGCGCAAGAACCTCGCGCCCGGTGACCTCGACGGGCTCGACGGCCTACACTTCCACACGCTGTGTCAGGTCAACAGCGACGCGCTCGAGCGCGCGCTCGCCGCGTTCGAGCTCCAGTTCGGCGAGATGATCCCGCAGATGAAGTGGGTGAACTTCGGCGGCGGACACCACATCACGCGGCCCGACTACGATCGCGAGCGCCTGGTCCGCCTGATCACCGAGTTCCGCGCGCGCTGGAACGTGCCGGTCTACCTCGAGCCCGGCGAGGCCATCGCGCTCGGCACCGGCGTCCTGGTGAGCACCGTACAAGACCTGACCCACAACGGCATGGACCTCGCGATCCTCGACACGTCGGCGACCGCGCACATGCCCGACGTCCTCGAGATGCCGTATCGCCCGGTGATCATCGACGCCGGCGAGCCCGGCGAGCGCCCGCACACCTACCGGCTCGGCGGCATGACCTGCCTCGCCGGTGACGTGATCGGCGACTACAGCTTCGATCGTCCGCTCGCGATCGGCGACAAGCTCGTGTTCCTCGACATGGCGCACTACACGATGGTCAAGACCAGCACGTTCAACGGCGTGCGCCTGCCGTCGATCGCGACCCACGATCCGGCGACCAAGACGATCACGGTGCATCGCCGGTTTGGCTATCGCGACTATCGCGATCGGCTGTCGTAGCCCGGCTCGCCAGCGCGAGCACGACCAGGCCGATCGGCTCGGCGATCATCACCGCCAGCGCGACGAGGACGCCGGCGCGGTCGGCGATCATCCCGAGCAGCCACGGCAGCGCGAGCGCGACCGGCGCGAACAGGTGGCTCGCGGCGATCACCACGGCGGATCGCCCGGGCCGCCGCGCGTAGGCCCGCGCGCAGGCCAGCGGATACAGCGGCGCCGCGGTCGCGCCGACCGCGAAGATCAGCACGGTCGACAGCCACACCGTCGGCGCGGCGAGCCACGCCGCGAACGCCAGCGCGCAGGCCAGCCCGGTCGCGACGGTCAGGCGGTGCTCGCTGTGGCGCAGCAGCAGGCGCTCGAGCGCGATCAGCCCCAGCGCGCCGCCGGCGACGAACGCGCCGATCGTGACGCTCTGGCCCACGGCGCTGGCGCCCAGCGCGCGGACATGGAGCGACGCGAACACGACGAGCGTCTCGTCGAGCAGGTTGCACAGCGCCATGCCGAACAACCAGGCGATCAGCACGCGATCGCGCATCGCCTCGCGGATCGCCTGCCACAGCGACGGCTCGTCGTCGTCGGCCGTCACCGGCGCCGCGGGGAACGCGCGCAGCGTCAGCGCGATGGTCCACACCGCGAGCATCCCGCCGACGATCGCGAACGCCAGCCGCCAGCTCGACGACGCGCCGAACAGCGCCAGGCCGCCGAGCAGCGCCGGCGCCAGGAAGTCGCCGATCATCGACAGCAAGCTCAGGCGCGCCATCGTGCGGGCCGCTTGCGCCGGTGCGTGATCGACGGCCAGGGCATGCCCCTGGCCGTCAGCGCCCCCGGATGGGGGCGCGGTTCGATCGATCAGCGTCGACTCGGAGAACGCCACCGCAGCGCCGGTCGCCACGCCCCACAGCGACAGCGCGCACGCCAGGGTGATCGGCCCCGGCGCGACCGCCGCGACCAGCGACGTCGCCGCCATCGTCGCCATCCCGCCGCGCACCACGCGCGCGCGACCCCAGCGGTCCGCCAGCACGAACACGACGGGATCGAGCACGAGCTGCACCAGCCCGGGCACGACAAACAGCACCGCGGCCGTCGCGGTGTGCGACAGCCCCAGGGCGCGCTCGATATCAGGAGCGCCGCCCGACGGCACCCCCGAGGACAGCTCCTCGAGCAGGGCGACGCCGAACAGCAGCGCGGTGATCGAGGTCAGCCGCCGGAACGCCCGGCGTCCGGCCGCCCCGACCCTCGCGGCCCGCGATCAAATTCGTTCGGTGAAGTGCTGCGCCATCGGCTGACTATAGCCGACGCGCCGGCTCAGCGCAGCAGGACGAGCTCCTCGGCGGTGGTCGGGTGGAGGGCGAAGGTCCGGTCGAGGTCGGCCTTGGTGGCGCCCATCGTGACGGCGATGGCGATGGTCTGGATGATCTCGGGGGCGTCGACGCCGACCATGTGGACGCCGAGGATGCGGTCGCTGGCGCGGTCGACCACGACCTTGATCACGATCTGCTCGTTGCGACCGCTCAGCGCGTAGCGCATCGGGCGGAACTTGGCGCGGTAGACGACGATGTCGGCGCCGGTGGCGCGCGCGGCGGGCTCGGTGAGGCCGACCGCCGCCGCGGCGGGCTGCGAGAACACCGCGGTCGGGATCAGGTGGTGCACGATCGGCGTCGGGCGGTTGCCGAACAGCGTGTCGGCCACGGCGTGGCCCTCGCGGATCGCGACCGGGGTGAGCGCGACGCGGCCGGTGACGTCGCCGACGGCGTAGATGTGCGGGACGTTCGTGCGCGACCACTCGTCGACGACGATCGCGCCGCGCGCGTCGATCCGGACGCCGGCGGCGTCGAGGCCGAGCTCGACGCTCGCCGGATCGCGGCCGATCGCCGCCATCGCGACGTCGACCTCGATCTCGCGACCGCCCGCGAGCACGTGGTTGCCGCGGCGCACCAGCTCGGTGCAGCACACGAAGTCGATGCCGTGCGCCGGCAGGTTATCGGTGACGGCCTGGCGAATATCCGGGTCGAAGCCGCGCAGCACCAGCGGGTCGCGATGGATCAACGTCACGTGCGCGCCGAGGCCGGCGAAGATGTGCGCGAACTCGACGGCGATGTAGCCGCCGCCCATGATCGCGATCCGCCGCGGCAGCGCCGGCAGGTGGAACGCCTCGTCCGAGGTGATCCATTCGCTGCTCGGCCGCCGCGCCCGGCCGCCGGTGGCGATCAGGATGTTCGCCGCGGTGATCGTCCGGCCGCCGACCTCGAGCGTATGCGGATCGATGATCGTCGCGCGCGCCTCGATGACCTCGGCGCCCGCCTTGCCGAGCCGGCTGGCGTACGCGTCGGACAGCCGCGCGATCTCCTTGTCCTTGGCCGCGATCAGCGACGCCCAGTCGTGGTGCGCCTCGGGGATGGTCCAGCCTTGACCACGCGCGTCGGCGAGTGTGCGGCTGATCTCGCTCGCATACACCAGCAGCTTCTTCGGTACACATCCGCGAATCACGCACGTCCCACCCCATCGGTCGGCCTCGGCGACGGCGACCCGCGCGCCATGCTCGGCTGCAACGCGCGCCGCGCGAACGCCACCGGAGCCGCCGCCGATCACGAACAGGTCGACATCGAACCTCATGGCGCGCAGTGTACGTGGCCGCGCGTACACGAGCATCCTCTTGCGAGCATCCCCTTGCGAGCATCTCCTTGCGACTCGCGTCCGATGCTCACCTCTTGACCTCGACCCGCCCGAGCGGGCTGTCAGGGACGGCTACCGTGAAACAGACCTTCGCTCGACATTGTTACACGTCCGACGAGCATGCTTGGTAGGCTCGCTTCGTCGCAGAGGGGTTTCCACATGCGCACCACCGTTGCCTACGTCCTCGTGATCGGCCTCGCCGCGTGCTCGAGTGGTGTGCCGGTCGAGCCCCCGATCGGCGCCGCGCCCGACGCGGGCGGCGGCCCACCCGTCGGCAGCACCGACGCACCGACGACCACGCCCCCGCCGCCACCGCCCATCGATGCGGGCGTCGAGATCCCGATCGACGCCACCGTCGGCGGCCCGCTGGTGCCGCCCACGCGCGGCTTCCAGATCATCGGCCCGACGATCGACATCGATCCTCACGCAGACATCACGTGGTGCTTTTACTTCGAGACCAAGAATATTGACCAGCTCGCGATCCAGAGCTGGGAGTCGCGGATGACGCCCGGCGCCCACGACATGATCGTGTATCTGACGTCGTCGAACCTCAAGACGCCCGGCACGCTGGCCAACTCCGGGTGCGGGTTCGCCGGCGGCATCGCCCACCAGCGCTGGACCTACGCGGCGCAGACCGACGCGGCCACCGGGACGCTACCCACCTCGGCCGCGTTCGCCACCGCGACGCTGCCCGCCGACGACGGCACCGGCACGCCGGTCGCGCAGCTCGTCAAGGGCAAGCAAGCTGGCTTCATCCAGATGCACTTCGTGAATCCGTCCGATGCCGCGATCCAGGCGCACGTCGAGCTCAACGGGTACGCGTATGGAGCCGGGGTCGCGGTGACCGCGGCCGCACCGTTCGTCACCTACAACACGATGATCAGCCTGCTGCCCGGCAGCGCGGTCGCCCCCAAGCCTGGCTTTGTCGAGGGCAGCTGCGCCGTCGCGGCCGGCGCGAAGTTCTTCCAGATGACGACCCACACGCACAAGCAGGGTGTCCACGCGTTGGTCCAGGACGCGCTGCTGCCCGACGCCGACCCCAGCGCGCCGAAGGTGTTCGAGAGTCTGAGCTGGGAGCGCCCCGGCGAGCAGACCTGGACCGCGGCGCCGTTCTTGTCATTTGCCAGTGGCAAGCTGAGCTATCGCTGCGAGTACATGAATCCGACCACCAGCCAGATCTTCGACGGAGATCGCCCGGCGGCCGACGAGACCTGCATGGCTGTCGGGTTCTTCTTCCCGGCGGTCAACGGCGAGGGTCACCTGTGTATCGACAACAATCTCTTCTACTGAGCGGTCGCGCTTCGCCGGCGGCAGACGCGCAGGTCAGTCCTCGATCTCGATCACGATCTCCTCGGTCGTGATCGTCTCGTCGGCCGCCGGCACGACCACGGGCTCGGCGGCCGGCGCGGCCGGGGTCGCCGCCGGCGCAGCCGTGGGCCGCTCGACGAGCGCGGCGGGCTTGTCGTCCTCGACCACCGCGGCGATCGCGCGGGCCGCGGCGCGCGGCGCCAGGCTCTCGCCGCCGTCGAGCTCGCGCGGGGTCGCCCGGGGCCAGGCGGGCTTCGCCGAGGCGGACGACGAGCACGCAGCCAGCGCGAATACGAGCAACCCGAGGCGCATCCCGTTACGGTAGCAAACGTGGTACCTGGCGGCATGATCGAAGTTGGCAAGAAGGCGCCGGCGTTCACCCTCGAATCATCCGACGGCGGCAAGGTCAAGCTGTCCGACTTCGCCGGCAAGTACGTCGTCGTCTACTTCTATCCGCGCGACAACACGCCGGGTTGCACCGTCGAGGCCAACGAGTTCAACGACGCGCTCCCCGCGCTCACCAAGCTCGGCGCCGTGGTGCTCGGGGTCAGCAAGGACTCGATCGCCTCGCACTGCAAGTTCCGCGACAAGTTCGCACTGACGTTTCCGCTGCTCAGCGATCCGGAGGGCGGCGTGCTCGAGAGCTACGGCGCGTGGGGCGACAAGGTGATGTACGGCAAGAAGATGAAGGGCATCATCCGGTCCACCGTGCTGATCGGCAAGGACGGCAAGGTCAAGCAGCACTGGCCCAAGGTCAGCGTGAAGGGCCACGTCGCCGCCGTGGTCGACGCGATCAAGGCGCTGGGCTGAAGCAGCGCCGCAGGCAAGTGGCAGAGCCCTCGCGAGCGGTGACCTCGCCATAACGCTCGCGAGCCGCGGCGGGGCCGCTACAGCGCGTTCAGGAACGCGACGAGGTCTGCTTCCTGGGCGGGCGTGAACACGAAGCCGAGCTGGGTCTCGTAGTGCTTGACGACGTCCGCCAGCTCCGCCGCGATGCCATTGTGGAAGTACGGCGGGCGCGCGGCCAGGCCGCGCAGGTTCGGGGTCTTGAACCGGTTGAGGTCGGCGAACTTGCCGGAGCGGATGCCCCGACCCGGATCCGTGGTCGCGAGCGTCGCGCCGTCGCTGATCCGGCGGAACGTGTAGACCGCCATGTCGGCGTGCGCGAGCTCGGGCCGCGAGACGCCTACGTCGAACAGCACGCCGTTCACGTTCTGGCCGTTGTTCGCGGCGTTGTGGCAGCCACGGCAGCTCCGGCCGGTCGGGGCGTTCGCGCTGTTGAACAGCTCCTGTCCGCGCCAGATCTGCCGGCGCCGCGGGTTCCCGGCGTCCTGCCATGCATCGAACAGGTCGAAGCGCCCGTCGACCAGCGGCTGCGCGCTCGCGGCCTCGGGCCCGCCGTGCGCACCCTCGGCGTCGAGCCGGCCGACCGACGGTACGATCAGCTGCGCGTGCGACAGCGCGGCCTCGTAGTCCGCGATGTCGAAGATCACCGCGTCCGGCGCGGGCGCGCCCTGCTGCGCGCCCGTGACGTTGCCGCGCGCCTGCTTGATCAGGCCGTCGCGCAGGGACGTGCCGACGGTGTTCGCGCCGTCCCACATCATCGTGTGGCTCCTGAAGTTCGCGGTCGGCAGCGGCCGGCGGAAGAACCACAGGCTCGCCGTCGTGCCGACGCCGAACGGGTCGCTCGCCGCGATCACGTCGTAGTCGCGGACCGCGGGCGGGGCGACCTTGCGCGTGAACTTGCCCTGCCGCAGCATCGTCGTCGCGTTCCACCGCGCCTCGACGGTCGACATGTCCGCGCTCGGGGTATCGGTGTCGAGGTTGTTCACGAACAGCGGGTCCGTGCCGGCGGTGAGCAGGAACATCAGCTTCACGCTCGAGGGCTTGAGGCTCCAACCATCCTCAGGCGCGTGACACGTCCCGCAGTGCCGTCCGTTGCTACCCTGCGGTGTGAAGAAGGCGTTGTCGAGCGCCACGGCGCCGGACGGGTGATACGACGCGGCGAGCCCGGTCGCGTCGAGGATCGGCAAGTTGTTGGGGAGCTCGTCGAACACCTGCTCGAGCAGCGGCTGGGCCTCCTCGCTCGAAGCCGACACCGGTGGGGCCTCCGTGCATGCTCCGAACAACGTGATCGCACATAGCGAGAATCCTGCGGATGCGTACTGCTTGGACACGTATCTGACCTCCCGACGCGAATGGCGGCGCGTGGCTTGTTTGCGTGATTGCGACTCGCAAGGACATCGAGTCACTCGCAATCACGCCCACCTTAGAGTCCCGGATTTCGCATTGCACTACTTTTCTTCTCGAATGCGATCTCCCGGTGGGAGACTGGCACCTTCAGACCGTCACCCGCGCGCACATCACCGGACCGCGCTCGAGATTGCCAGTACACATCATGCGCAGAATCGGCGTGGTGAAGCCGCGATCGCCGCGCGACTTGCGAGAAATGCGGAGTGCGCGAGCTGCGCAAGCGCACAGTCAGCGCGGATGTCGTCTTTTGCGCGCTGATGTCCGCGAAACAATTTGAAAATTTGCGGATCCGCAGCAGGACGCTGCATGTTACCGTGGAGCTGGTTTTCGATGTCGGAACATCCAGATATCCGATGGGACGACCTTCTGGAGCCGGAGATTTCGGTAAGCGCGGTCATGGACGTGCCGATCGAAGAGCTCGGGGTGCAGGAGCTCACCGGCGAGCGGTTCGGCAAGTACCTGCTCGTCGGCGAGATCGCGACCGGCGGGATGGCCGAGGTCTTCCTCGCCGTCCACAAGGGGCCGGAGGGCTTCGTCAAGATCGTGGTGATCAAGCGCGTCCTCCAGCACCTCACGAGTAATCCCGACTTCGTACAGATGTTCATCAACGAGGCGCGACTCGCGGCTCGGCTCGAACACCCCAACATCGTCCGGACGTACGAGTTCGGGGAAGTCGATGGTCAGTATTTCACCGCGATGGAGTATCTGCCGGGCGAGGACCTGTGCAAGACGCTCAACAAGCTGTCGATCTCGAAACAGCAGATGCCACTGCACTTCGCGGCCGGCATCATCTCGCAGGTCTGCGCCGGGTTGCACTTCGCACATCAACTGACCGACACCGACGGCCGGCCGCTCGAGCTCGTGCACCGCGACATCAACCCGGCGAACATCGTCCTCACCTACGGCGGCGAGGTGAAGATCATCGACTTCGGAGTCGCGAAGTCGAGCGCGAACCAGCACACGATCACCGGGACCATCAAGGGCAAGATCGCGTACATGCCGCCCGAGCAGGTGCTCAGCCGCGCGGTCGATCAGCGCGCCGACGTGTTCTCCGCCGGCATCGTGCTCTGGGAGCTGATCACCGGTCGACCGCTGTTCCTGCGCGACAGCGACGCCGCGACCCTGTACGCGGTGATGAACGATCAGATCCCACCGCCGAGCAAGCACCGGTCCGACGTCCCGCGCGAGCTCGACCACATCGTGCTCCGCGCGCTCGCCCGCGCGCCCTCGGCCCGCTATGCCAGCGCCGACCAGCTGGCGGCCGCGCTCGACGACTTCATGGCGCGCGCGCCGCGCTACGACGCCCGCATGCTCGCCGGCACGGTCGAGAACCTGTTCGGCTCGACCCGCGCCGAGGCCAAGCGCTCGATCGCCCAGACCCGCTCGCTGGCGCGGAACATCACGCTGGTGATGAAGCTGCGCAGCGAGGTCCGCGCCGATCTGGCGGAGCGCCTCGACGCCGTGGACCGCGACCGCGCGGGCGACGACGCCGGCGAGCCCGCGCCTGGCCAGCGCGGTCTGCTCGCCGTGCTCGCGGCCGTGCTCGTGGCCTGCATCGCGGCGGGCGTGCTCTACACGATGTCGCGGCCGGCGCCCGCGCAGATCGCGCGCCCGGTGGCCGCGACCGCGCTCGCGATCGACAGCGTGCCCGCGGGGGCCGCGGTGTTCGTCGACGGCGAGCCCACCGGGCTGACCACGCCGGCGACGCTGACCGGGCTCACCGCCGGACGGTTCGCGATCCGCGTCGAGCTATCCGGCCACGCACCGGCCGCCGAGGAGGTCGACGTCCCCACCGGGCTGACCGCCGCCGCGCACCTCACGCTGCGCCCGCTGCCCGGCCGGCTCGTGCTCGCGGGCCTGCCGGCCGACGCCACGGTGTTCGTCGATGACGAGGAGCACGCTGCCGGCGACGTGATCGCCGTCCCGGCTGGCCGCCACGTCGTTCGCGTCATCGCCGGCGGCCGCACGCTCGACGAGCAGACGATCGTCAGCGGCGCCGGCGATCAGCTGTGGAAGCTCGCGCAGGGCAAGCTCGTCCCGAACTGATGCGTGGTGGTGGCCGGCAGCGGCCCGACAGCGCAGTACACGAGCTCTTCTGACTGGATATTATTCTGGATATTATATTTGCGCTGGTCTACGATGTGATGTTTGCACTGGCGACCCAGCTGTAGGCAGAGGGACGAGAGAGAATGCATGACTCGTGGTGACGATCCATCCCGCGTCCGGACTCCCGGGGGCTCGCTGCCCGGGGCGTACGCGTCCGCGCCCGGCAGCCTGCCGCGCGCCGGCGCGAGCGGCGCGCCGCGCACGATCGGCAGTCGCAGCGGAGTCCCCGCCCGGCGCCGCCGCGGCGGCGCGGCGCGCTCGGCGATCATCGTGGTCCTGGCGATCGGCGTCGCCGCGGTGTGGGCGTACGTCACCGTCGGCCAGCTGACCGCGGCGATCGCGGTGGAACGCGCGGATCACCTCGGCCACGCGCGCGCGACGTTCGCCGCGAACCGCGCGCGCACG
>Ga0307513_10001670_pt1 | contig 31730 bp, 39 predicted proteins | sample 15_EM_MG_FD_202174 | JGI IMG/M metagenome (GOLD analysis project Ga0307513, IMG submission 202174) | Populus trichocarpa ectomycorrhiza microbial communities from riparian zone in the Pacific Northwest, United States - 15_EM | ecosystem: Host-associated > Plants > Roots > Unclassified | place... | reverse complement strand
TTTTTCTTGCTTAAGTAGGATACACAAGAGTTGAATTAAATGTCACCCCGAAGTTTAGTTATATCGTCAGTCCCCTCCGTTTCGTCTCGCTCCCGCGCAGGCGCGTGCTTTCGTTCCAACATCAAATACGGGTCCGCCGGCGTTGCGATGTCCAATTTTCGTACCTTATCTTTGTATCGGGAGACCAGAAGTCTAGGTTTGCTTGTTTTAACCTTGGTCTCGCGTCGATTCCGAGTGGAGTGCTCTGGAACGCGACACAGCACGAAGGGTTGGGAGAATCGTTCGGGGGCCCGGCATTCGAAGTGGTTTCGACAAGGGCTCTGAACTGAGCGCAATTGTAGTTCGGCCGGGTTCGGTGCCACGCCCCACCCTGGCCAGTGCCGTGTCATGACCGTCCTGGTCCGATGGCGTTTCGCTCGCCATATCAAGTTGGTTGAGTGATTTAGAACGAGGAAAGACGAACGTGATCACTATTTGGACGGGTGGAGTGGTGACTGGGCCGGTTGGATAGTGCGGTTCAGGACGAAAAGTTTACGTGCCAGTCGGACAACCACAGCCCGAAGATATCGTCCCAACTGTCGATCCGACGACGGGGTATCTGCCCTAAATTTGGCCCCGCATCTCGGCCACACGCGGCATGTTGCGAGCTCCTGTGCTGTGGGGGCGTAGGTCTCATTTCAGTCAGTAGATGACGCAGGGGTGAACGGCGAGACTGGTATGCACTCACGGTATCAGTGGGTTCGCTCACCACTAATCCAGCGGGTGACGACCTCTGTTGGTCGTATCGTCATACTAGGAGAACCCAAGCTTCGAAGCGCTTTGGACCTAAATTTTTCCCCAGCGTCGAGCGTCTTGCTGGACGCGTTCCCTGGAGTCCGACGAAAAGTCTCCATCATCATCAAGAACTACATGATTTGATCTGGATTTCGGGGAACGATGCTCTCGCGTTTGCGAGAGCGTCCAGAGGGCATGGGTGCCGGCACGGGAACGGAGACGGGATCGTTGACACCCAGACCGCCATCGGCGTCAACATCGATCATTTCATTCGCTCACCCCCTGCATCATCCTGTCCACGCCGGCCTCCCGTTTATCAGAGCTCCCCACAGAAATCATGGAGCAAATATTTCTACCCGCTTGACCAGGATATCGTCAGGATGGAAACGGTGCGAGGAGCAGTGGCGAGCTCCGTGTAGTGTGGTTCTGACTTTGACCTTGTGTGGTGTAGATCGGTCGACAGTTCCGTGATACTTTACGCGATTCGCCCGCCCTTCAGCATTGACGCAAGCTCTTCTCTGCTGGTCTTATCGATAACCCCCATGTTCCCTGCGATTTAGGAGCGTGCGACGAGTACATGCACAAGTAGTCTGACGCAGGGAGGACAGTGAAGAGTACTTACGAATTTCCCAGGGAATCATCCTCGAATTTCCGTGTCACTGCAACTTTCGGTAATATTATCACTTATGGATGGAGAAATGGTATCCTTACTCTCTTCCGCACCCCATCGGCCATCGGTTGAAAGCCGATCGAGTCTTGGAGTATCCCTCCGTTTCCTTTTGCAATCAGGGATTTCACCGTACACCCTCCCGACAATTTACTCGCTATTGCTGAAGGAGAGGACTAGTGATCCCTTCCTGCAGGGGCGAGCGCTCATGAACTGATAATATGCAGATATGTTAATATACACCTCCTCAACCTGTCGGATGGACCCCCATACCATACACCTCCTTCCAACATCATCAAATGACCCATTCCCCAAGATCATGGCATGATAGCCGTCGATGACTTGGCCATCACCAGTTCCAGAGTCATGATGTATCCCTCTCTCTGGGAAACAGCCACGCTCGCCAGTCGAGCGACATGTGAACTATTTGTATGGAATTAGGAAACTGGGGATCTGGTGGGGGTACTGTGACTTGAGTGGTTGTGCCTCGCTCACTCTGCCTCTCCAGCTGCTTGGTTCTTCAATCGCGAACAAGGGTGACGTCAGGGCCACCTTCCTCGACGAATTCCGAACGACGGTTCCGGTCCCCGACCGTACTGGAAATGCACAGTTCATCTTGTATAACACCCTCCTTCTGCAGAACCATCCGGGGAGTTTCCGACGCTTCTGCTTCCCACAGAAGTACCGCAGTTGGTTTCCTCTGACGAACACCGATTATGACATGCCTCCAGGGACGGTAGACCGAGATGGACCCCTCGTCACCGACCCGACCCAAGCCGCCCTCCTCGTGAAGCTTCTCGGCAGGGAGGGGGCAGACCGCGTTCTATTTATCTTTCGTACACAGGCCTTGGTTGATCACGCGTGTTCGACGAGCGCGGACACCGACATACCCTGGGATGAGTGGGGGAGAGGTACCATGACTATGGAGATCCTATGCATGACAACCAATCAAACATCCTAGTTCAAGGAGTCCACATGATTGGGGTTATGCTGCACGCCTCTGGTGGTGACAAGTTCTGTCCGCGTCTCCGTACCTTTGGCTCCAGTCTGCGGGGTTATAGTGCGCTTTTGGAAGGCGGTGCGGCTGGGCCGGCGGTCCGGCATAAAAGTGGATGGGATACATTCCCCGAGGAGAGCGATAACGCACTCGAAGGGAGGTTTATTTCACCAGGCAACAACAGTTTCTTCTATCTGGTGAGCAATCCCTGCCGTTGGAGAATGTGTGGTAGGCTGATACCGTCTTAAGCACAGAAATTTCGTTTCGGGTACCGTGTTAGACGATTAGGAACTGGTTTGAGACGATCGTTCCCTCTTTACAGTTGGTACTTTATAACTCGAATCAACAAGAACTAGGAGGATACTGTACAGGGGACAGGTTATTCTCTTGTAATTGTTAGTACCCTGTTCCAAGGAACGTGTGGTGCGACATACCTCCGGTCGTCACCGCGGATTTACTGCAAGGCGTCGAAACGACAATCTCGGTTCCGATTTAGTCATGAAATCCTTTCTCTCCTTTTGGTGTTTCTGAGAACTTGACTTTTTCTGGCGGCCGAGGGGTGGGACCTTTGCAGACGCCGGACGCTCAGCAGGCATCCATGGCGGATCCCCGACGGCTGTCGCAACCGTACTAACGTTACGGCGGCAGATTTGGTTCTTTTTCTCGGATGAAGTTATGTCGTCCCTTAGGTCTTAGCGGTTGCAAGGGCGTTTTTAGAGACGAAGTGGGTAGAGTGTTTCAGAACTTGAGTTTTGATAACGAGTACACGACCGATCAGCTGGGACGTCCAAAGGATGTCCTTGGTTTCAGATGTCCCATGATATTCATTTAATGCAATTGGAGGTGGTCCGTGGATCGCTGGATGTCCGTGGACATCCAGCCCGAAATATTTTACATTCAATGTCCGGTCATCCTTGGATGTCTGGCCACGGATGATATCTGGACCTCTCAGATCGTTGGCCGTGTACAAAGTGGAACTCGGGATTTGAGGGTGGGGGTGGGTACACCGCCGCTAGTACACTCTGTGCAGTCCTGACCAGGTCCACCGGGTCCGGGTGGGGCCACATATTGATGAGAGGTCTGCGGTACAAAGAGAGTTCTGCAACACTCTGATATTATGCGATTTGATTTCCAGTTCCCGGGGCCTGAAGCCTGACGACCTGACGATCGAACCTTCGCTATCTTGCCGTTGACTACCACCCACGACACTGAACCTTACCTCCGCGAACTCTAGTATTATGCCTCCGTCGATACACCGCTTGGCTGCGCTTCCGGTAGAAATCTTAGAACAGATACTCCTGCACCTACCTGTTCAGGATATCCTTAGGATGGAAGCGGTACGGAGGGCGGTCGCCACTTCCACACGACTCCACGTTGACTTCTCCGCTGCACGATCTAGGTCAGCCAACAATTCCTGGACCTGAATCGTGGTTCGCCAGCACTTCAGTACCGGCGCGAACTCTTGGCAGCTGGCCTTGTCGACAATCCTCTTAATTCCTGCGATCTGGAAGAACGTCGAAGATTGTGCAAGGAGTATGTAGATAAATGGTCCGATCCAACGACTATAGCGGAGTGTCTCCGCAAGGTTCCACTAGAACGACCACTCTCGGACTGGAATAGCGTGACGATCCTGGGTGGAAACCACCTTGCAATCCACTCACAGCCTTCACACATTGACTTCCTCCACATCCCGCCGACCACAAGCCGAAAGGGCACAGAGCGGTGGAGCATCCCGCAGTTCCCATTCGAGGTTTTACATTACACCGCATATCCACCCGAGAAAATGCTTGTCGTTGCTGAGGAGAGGAATGGGTGAGTTGATGCCGCCCCCTCCGCCGCCCACAAACCCAGGGACTGATAGTGGATAGTAGATTCATTCGCATTCACCTGTTGAACCTCTCGGACGGTTCCCCTTTTCGTGTACCCCCTTTTAACGTTATTGTGTGGGAACCCCCACTGAGGGGGGCATCCATCAAAAACTTGGCTGTGACCGGCTCGAGGCTCATGGCGATCATTTGTCATCCGGGAGAACCCTTTGGAGAGGCATGGAGGGTGGTCGTATGGGACTGGAAAACTGGAGGCTTGGTAAGAAGGCTGCGGTTGCGGTCACATCGTCTCATGTCACCTTCCCAGGTATTCGACAGTTCGAGCGTGAATGGATTGGACGTGTGGGGCTGTCAGGTCGCCTTCCTCGACGAATTTCGAGTCATGATAGTAGCAGGGGACATCGGCATTGCCGAGATTGTCGTGGTCAACACACTCGTCTCACAAGACCACCCAAGAAGCTTTCGGCGATTGGGGAGTCTCCCGCCAAAATACCTCGAACGGTCCGTTGACTTATATTTTGACCGCGATGGGGCGTCAAGGATAGCGAAAAGGGATGGTCCTCTTGCTGCCGATCCGACCCAGGCCATCCTCATCATTGATCTATCCCCAACCGCGCTGGATCCACGGGTTCTACTGATTCTACGAACGCAATGTCTGATCGAATACGCGTGTTCCAAACGCACAGACGTCGACATATCCTGGTATGAGTGGGGGAGAGGTGTTATGACCATGGAGATCCCGCGCGATTGCAGAATGCTCTCTGCTGCAGTTCATGGCGCCCGTGTGCTAGCAACCTACGTTACTCCATACCGTAGTCCAAACGAACGCCGCTACATTCACACATTTGACTTTAGTCGGGGAGGCCTTGCCATACCACTGTTGGATGGGACCGAGAGAAGAGCCGAATTTAAAGACGGACGGAGCTGCTTGTTTGAGGGGTATTGGAGGATGGAGTCGTCGGAGTTACGCTCGCTGGGTGATATCATAGTGTTCCCCGTCGTAAGCTTTCTTGTTTCGCTGAAAACAAGTGCCGCAGGCTGATTCGTTGACCAGAAACCAGCCGTTGGTCATCATGAACGCGGCTTGCGTGTTTTTTATGCGCTGTGAAGCCCTTCTCCCATCCTGGTCATTGTTTCCACGCTCCCTATCCGGCCACACAGCTGTCTCTGCTGAGCTTTCCTCGAGTTTTTGCTCAATATATGTACTCTTTGATGTCTCAGTGGCCGTAACACGGATGTCATTCTCGGTCTCTTTACAGGCACGGAGGTCCAAGAGCGATGGAAAACACAAAACAGGTGAAACAGTCAAAAGGTCCACATGTCCAGGACACCTTCATCCGTACCTGAGTCATCGGGTAACTGAGCAACGACACAAGACATATCGTTCAGTTTCATGATCCGAGAAAACAGGAGACCGCTTACATGGACGATTACGGCGCTGTCGTGGCCACCGTTCGTGTCGATCAACCCCCCAAATACCCGCGGGAGTTGTGCCTTCACTCCGGTGGGTAACAGAGACTTTACTTCGCCGATGTCCGTATCAACTTTTCCACTTAGGTACTTCCTACGTCCCTGTGTGCTGAAATCGTACACCTCCATCCGAAAGTACAGACCGTCACATGACGAAGTGACGGAAAACAATCGGGATCCAGACACCCAGGTTTGGGTACGGTCCGGTCGGGAAATAAATGGGACGACCATACAACCCTTCCACCCATCCCACTCAATTTCGCACCCCTCGAGGCCCTCTGCGATTCTCAGCAGTGCTTCCAGCCGGAAGACGAGGTAGCCAACTGAGGAAAATGGTATATTCACGGCGATAATCCGCTGAGTAGGATCTTGGTGGAAGGGTGCCAAGGACTCCGCGGGGGATGGTTTATGCACACCTCGCTCTAGCAGAACAGATGGGTGCCTGATACCGTGGAAATATTGGGAAAATTGGAACAACGTTTGGACAGGGGCCCCTCCCACAGTTTTCTCCGTGTCTATCAGGGCAACAAATGACGGTCCACCAGTTTGTGACCCGGGGCCGGCCAAGAGCCGATGATCGTCGATGAACTCCACAGCGCGGTGATTGTCATTTTCAAGTTCCTGCATGGATGTTTGAGCTTTGTTTGTCAAAACGTGCACCAAAGGGTTGACATACAAACAAGACCTGAGCACTTTTCCAGTCCCAGATAACGATGCGCACCACCATTAGGACCGCGAGTCGGGAACTCGTAATCGATACAGAGGGAGTGTAATATACTTTACCGCTCCCTCGTGAATATGTAATCGATGGGCGCCGGGCCGCGGGGTGATGTCCGCCGCTCGACAAGGTTCTTAGATGGATGTCGATCTGTGTGTAGCTGTTCCACGGAATGAGCTCCCGGGGGTAACTCTCACGACCGGTGTGCTCACGTCCGTTTCCCCAGTTCGACGAAGGCAATAACGTCTTCGCAAGGATAAAAGCCATAACCTCCTAAATCGGAGCCTGGAAGAGGAAGCGGGATCTCCCACTCCTTGTACTGTATCCCTCGCAGGGGAGATCCCAGAGTAAAAAGCCGAACCGACTCCGTCGCAATCGCGTAAACACCACCTGCGGTCTTTGAAACTGTGTTTCCATTCGGGATCGCTACATTGTCCACCCTCCTCTCCTCAATCGGGCGCAGCGAGTCCAAATTTGAACAGTATCGGCGAAGGGCTTCTCGCTTCTCGGTGAGGCTGAGTCCTGCTGCCATGTTATCTTCGAACCCAGCAGCAAATAGGTCTATCTTGTGTTGGATCAAAGGATATGCGAGGGTAACGTCACGAAAGACGTGATTGACCTGCAAAGATCGTCTGTATTCAGTCGATCCGTCGACATGAGTGGTGGATGATGGTTTCCTGACCTGGCCGACCCTCAAAATGTCTGCAGCGGACGCGTGTCCGAGTATCTCTGCCAACAGTTCAGGGGGAAGTATTTGAGTCGGGTCCACGGTCATCGTGGGCTTGGTTGTGATTTCGGTGGTGAGTGTCCCAGGAAGTAGCGACACGTAGGATGTGTTGGGTGGGTGACTTGAGGTTGGCCTGAACCTGAGTAGAAGTGGGGGAGACGACCGGTCTGGGCAAGAGCTGGGTTTGCGATCGACGATGATCCCCCTCTTTGGCTCGTCCTACCATCAGATATCTGATCGTAATGACACAAACACCTTCTCAACAGTTTATCACAGGTTTAAGTTATCGGATCCAGACATCCAACCAACGCCGGCCAATTGACGTTTCCTCACCCCGGGAAGTTAGCGCTGGATCTTATGAAGTGTGGGACACAGGTCTCGTAATTCGCGGCCGCGGGGCACAAATTCTAAGGTGCCCTGAGTGGATAAAAATTGAGCGATTTGAGTGTATGCGCAGCCTCGCCAATAACACCGCGATTGAAGTGGGAAAACCCGCACTCACTCACGCTCATTTTGCACCGAGGACCGGGTAGGATCTGTCTACGTGCGTGTCATGGGAATACCCGTGACGACAAATAGACGTTACTTGGCAACAATGGAGAGGTAAATGTAGACGGAAAGTCGCAGAGTCATCGCAAAGTGCCGCATGCTAGGAAGAGGGTGTGGCACCTTTCGCGAAAAAATTGCTGCCGGCGATTTTGGTTGGGTTTTCATCGTGGTACCTAGGTGCAAGGCGGTGGGGTGAGGCAGAATAATCAAACTAACGTAGACTTGGCTGACCGTCCCGCTCTTCAAGCTCCAGGCTTCAACCTATGCAAGGCAATTCCATTCCCATGCTCGTCGTGCCCGGAAGACGGTGTAGGATGGGGTATCATGAGCCGGGATGTGAAAAAGACGCATCCGACAGCAGAAGCGACGAATTCGAAGTCGGGGACGTTGCTAGGATGTATCCAAGGCGATGGCGGTAAACAGCATATACCAAGTGTAGGGCATAGGAGAAGGCGACGAAGCTTTCGATACCCAAAGTGATATGGATATCTGTTCCTCAGCCGTGCCGGCCAGAGGTTTAGGCGGTGTGTTCGGATATCTCTGCAACAGCAATACCCCTAGGCTCCGTGACGGCGTCTGCAGTCGTTGTTCCTCTTCAGCCTACATCGGGGTTGGTTTCTGTCAGATGGAAGCACCACCAAAGCACCGCAAGACCACCCCCCGCCACTCCACTCTTATCGGTTTTCATGGGCGGCTTCCTCGATTGAATGATCTCGGACCCATGAGCGAGCCAGGAATGGAGATGTATGTCATGAAGTATGTCCGCCAACGTTGCTACATATTCCGCTGAGGCTGGGGAAGACGGAACACGGATGGAGGGAGCGTGGGAGTCGGCTTGGGATTGGCCGGGTCCCAATCGTTCACGGATTTCGGCCATGGCCGTTCGCATGACAGTCATCAGCAGTCATCCATCCACACAGTTGCTCCCAGCCGCAGTTTCCATAGCCCGCATGTCATTCTAATTCTACTCATAGGGATGGGAGTCATCTGAGAGTGGCCGAAAACGCAAAAATCTGCGGAACCGTCAAAACGTCCATATATGCAATACACCTCCGCTTGCCCCGGAGCCATCCTCCGCGGAGCCCCTCGGGAACTGAGCAACGTCATGTATCATGTAATCCAGCCTCAAGCCAAAGAACGGGAGAGCACTCACACCGAAGAACATAATACTGTCATGACAACCATCCGCATCAACTATTTCGTCAAAGGTCCATGGGACCCTTGCCACCGCTCCGGTGGGCAGCAGACACTTTAGTCCTTCCGCGCCCGCGTTGGCTCTTAGGTATTTCGCATGTCCTTGTATGCTGAAATCGTACACCTCCATCTGAGCGTCCGGACCGTACTCCATCGTTGAAGTGACCGAAAATAATCGAGATCCAGATATCCAGACCCTGGGGGGTGAGGGTCCGCTGGGAGAAAGAGGAAGGGAAGACATGGTCATTCCACTCATCCCACGGGATATCGTGACCCTCGACGAGTTTCAACAGTTCTTCCAACCTGAAGACGAGGTAGTCAAACGGCGACACTTTCACTGCAGCAATCCGCTGAGTAGGGTCTCGGTGGAAGGGTGCAAGATACTCCGCAGGAGATGGTTCATGTGAACCCTGTTCTAGTAGAATGTGCAGCCATTCGTTACGGCCGACGTGGGAGGGTAGGTGGAACGTTGTTTGCACAGGAGCCTCTCCCACACTCTTCTCTATGTCCACCAGAACAATACGTGGTGGGTTTTCCATCGTTGTCCCAATACTGACCAAGAGCCGATAATCATCAATGAATTCCACATAGTGATAATAGTCATGAAGCATCTATATGGGTGTTTGAGCTTGTCGAATTATACACTGAGGGGTTGACATACGAACAAGACTTGACCGCATTTCCAGTCACAAATGACCATCGTGGACGCCCCGCGTATAGCACGCACTAGAACCACAAGTCTTGAACTGGCGATCGATACAAAGGGAACGCTGGACGTGCTAATGCCGCTTCGCGAGTACCGGATTGTTGGGCGTCGGGCCGCGGGATGATATCCACCATCCGACAAAGTCCTCAGATGAACAGTGGTCTGTATATCACTATACGTCGGAATAAGTTCGTAGGGATGATTTTTATGACAGATATACACACGCGATATACACACGTCATAGTTTCCTGTATCGTGATAAAGGCAATCACGTCCGCGTCAGGGTAAAAGCCGTAACACTCCCAACCGATGTCTGGAAGCGGGATTTTCCACTCCTTGTGCGGTATTCCTCGTGAGGCAGACCCTGGAATAAACAGTCGGACCGACTCCGCTGCAATTGCGTAAACGCCACCCACGGCCCTTGAAATCGGGTTATCATCCGGGATTGGTAGATTGTCCACCCTCCTCTCTTCAATCGGACGCAATGAGCCCAAACTCGAGCGGTACCGACAAAGGGTCTCTCGCTTATCGGCGAGACTATGTCGTGCTGCCACGTTATCCTCCAATCCAGCAGCGAATAGGTCTATCTTGTGTTGAATCAAAGGAGATGCGAGGATAACGTCACGAAAGATGCGATTGACCTGCAAGTATTCAGTTTATCCGTCCGCATGAGTAGCGGCGGGTGATTCCCTGACCTGGCTGACCCTCGAAATGTCCACGGCGGACACGTGTCCAAGTGTTTCCACCAAAATTTCAGTAGGGAGTATTTGAGTCAGGTCCGTCATCGTGGGTTCAGTTGCGATTCAGGTGGCGGGCGTATCCGGGAAGGTGATGACACGTCGGGTGCGTTGGGCGACTTGAGGTGGGCCTAAACACGGGTAGAAGTGGAGATCGGTCGTGGACAAGAGCCTCTAAGTCTGCGATCGACGATGATGCAGGTCTCAGTGACCACTTGTATCCAGAAAGAGTACCCTTGTGCTCCAAGTATGAACGAGTTGGTTATAGCAGTAGGTTCAGCTTATTTCTTGGATGAAATTACTTTCTTGCTCAGCGGTTGTAAGGGCGTTTTTTTTTGGAGAGGCGAAGGGGATATGAGAAGATTTCGATTCCTTCATCCAAAATCTCGGAACAGATACTTCTGCACTTGCCTGGCTAGGGTGTTATCAAGATGCAATTGAGATCGTGTCATGTTTTTTCTTTTCTTTCGAAGGCTCTGGGGTACCGGAGTTGATAAGCTTTCTGGAGCTCGGAATACCGTGACGGTCATCCATCCACACAGCTGCCCTCGGCTGTGGTTTCCATAGCACGGATATCATTTTCGTTCTACTTATAGGGATTGAAGCCGCCTGAGAGCAGTAGAAAACATAGTAATCTGTGGAACCGTCAAAATCTCCATATATGCAAGACACCTCCGCGGGTCTCGGACTCATCCTCTGTGGAGTCGTCGGGGATCTGGGAAGCGACATGCACCGTGGAATTCAGCCTCATGCCAAAGAAGGATAGGAGAACACTTACACCGAAGAATGCAATACTATCGTGACAGCCGTTCGTGTCAAGTAACTTGTCAACGGCCCATGGAACTACTACCACCCTGGTAGGCGACAGATGCCTCACTCCCCCCAGGTCTGCATTGGTTTGTTCACTCAGGTATTTCGCACGTCCCTGTACGGTGAAGTCGTACACCTCCATCCGGGCGTCCGGACTGTACCCCGTCGAAGTGACGGAAAACAATCGGGATCCAGATACCCAGGCACCAACAATATTCGATTGGGGAAGAGAAAGAAAGGCCACATGGTTCTTCCACTCATCCCACGGGATGTCGCGCCCCTCATGGCCTTCGACGAGATCCAATAGTGCTTCCAACCTGAAAACGAGGTAGCCAAAGGGTGATGGCACATTTAACGCGACAATCCGCTGAGTAGGGTCTCGGTGGAAGGGTGCCAGGTACTCTGCAGGGGATGGTTGATGCGCACCCCGTTCTAACAGAACAGGTGGATCTTCAATACCACGGAAGTGGGAGGGTAGGTGGAATAATGTTTGTACAGGGGCCTTTTCTACATCCTTCTTCGTGTCCACCAGGGCAATACACGGCGGTTTATCTGTTTCCGACCCAAGGCTGACCAAGAGCCGATGATTGTCGATGAACTCCACAGTGTAGTAGCGGTTATTGCCAAGCACCTACGTGGTTTGAGCTTTCGTCGGTCAAATTGTACGCCGAGAGACTGACATACAAACAAGACTTCAGCGCTTTTCCAGTCCCAAATTACCATGGATACCCCACGTTGGACACGTGTTAGGACCGCAAGTTTGGAGCTGGTGATTGACACAAATGGAATCTCGCGCGCGTCGAGACCTTTTCGCGAGTATCGGATGGTTGGGTACCTGGCCACGGGATGATATCCACCATCCGACAAAGCCCTCAGATGAATGGCGATCTGCATATCGCTGCACTTTGGAGTGAGTCTGCAAGGATGATTTTTATGACGGATATATACACACGTCGCTTCCCGTATTTCGGCAAAGGCGATTATGTCTGCGTCAGGGTAAAATCCGCAACTTCTCAAATCGATGCCTGTAAGCGGGATCTCCCACTCCTTGTGCGGTATCCCTCGTGAGACGGACCCTGGAGCGAATAACCGAACCGACTCCCCTGCCATCGCGTAAACACCACCTATAGTCTTTAAGTCGTCCGGAACACATAAGTTCACCCTCCTTTCTTCGGTCGGGCACAACGAATCCAAATTTGAGCGGTATATGCCAAGAGCTCTTCGCTTCTCGACGAGACTGAGTCCTGCTGCCACGTTATCTTCGAATCCGGCGGCAAATAGGTTTATCTTGTGTTGAATCAAAGGAGACTCGAGGACAGCACAACGAAAGCGGTGATTGACCTATGAGGGTCGTCTGCGTTCAGTCAATACGTTTACACGCGAGTGGTCACCCCCATTACCTGTTTGGCCCTCAAAATGTCCGTGGCGGGTGTGTGTCCGAGTATTTGCTCCAACAATTCGGGGGGAAGCTTCTCGGTCAGGTCTGTCATCGTGGGCTTGTTGTGATGATAGTGAACGTATCCCGGAATGTGCAATACGGTGGATGCGTTAAGCGGTTCGAGGTAGGCCTGAATCCAGGCAGAAGTGCCGTGGATGTAGGACGAGAAGACCCCCGGGGCACGGGACTATCCTTCTGTCCCACAGTTGTCACCCATCTGAATGTTCTTCATCATCAACTCATACTTCCTCATATACCGCCGCTTCGGACGTTAAACTCCCTTATCTGCCCAAACCGACGATTGTTTCTACACGTCCAATCTCTCTTTCGGATGTTCTTAGCTCTTATCGAAGGTCTTCACGTGACTTTGTAATGGGTAAGGGCGGCGGTTGGATACCTCATATGTACGGTATTCTTTTCAGTGGCTTTTGCTGCAAGGGGCATTCGAAAGGCAGGCGTCATATTGGCGTAGTGTTGGACAACACTTGATTCTCAAAGTGAGCGATTCGTCTCAAAGGCCTTGTGTTTCTCCGGGCGGCATTTTTGAGCGGGGTCAAAAGAATACGCGCTCGACGATTTTTACGCGCTGCAACTGGACAAGATGGGCAGGGACTTGTTTGAAGGACAGAAACATTGTTATCCGGGCGGTAGGAGGGGGGGAACTAGATAGTGACGAAAATGACGAAGGTGGGAAAAGCCCTGATGACGCGCCGGATACTGTGGAACGGGAAGCCGCGGGTGTTGGGGATGAGGCCTGAGGCCGAGGCCTTGAGATTGGAACAAAGGAAGATGTGAGCTACCCCTCCAAATGCATAGGGCGGGAGTTGATTTGTGCAATAGGAACTACGAGCTTAAGCCACCCAGTTCTTGAGCGTGTCGAAGGACGCCGCTCGAGTGACTCCTTAGAAGATGTTTCCGGTGCTCCGCTTCCACGAGAGACGTCGCCGACGTTCTACGCCAGATCTTATAAATCGTATCTATGATCCCAGATTCTTAGTGAGCATCTGACCTAGAGAGAGCATTCGGTGCTGGTGACAACGGCGGAAAACATCTTCGGCCGGACGGAAGTCGAGGTTCTCGATCCGTCTTCAGTTCTACCATGGCTACCCACAGACGCCGAAGCCACCTGATTCTGGATGGCCTAAAGCGTATCTCGGGAACTGTTTGTTTCTGTTTTGCCGAGTGGAGGAACGCCATGTTGTCTGCTGCAATTGGGAAGCCATTATCTTCTCGTTTTCCGGGAGATAAGTACCCCGGTATGAATGTGTCTCTTTCAGTGGCGCCGGAGAAGTGCTATGTGGGTGGTTAGGGGCACGGTCGCCGAGTCTGTGACGCGACTTCTGGGGTTTTGACGCCAATAAGGCCGTGTTAGCATGGCCGATAGTCTATTCCCGTGTTACTAGTACGTTTCAAGTTTTGATTGAACAAAGGAATGGTGTGCCCGGACAGAATATTAAACATGGTCATCCCCGTCCTGGGCTCGTTGGGTCTCATGGCACGGCAACAGCGTGACGGACTACTAGAGTCAGGTTACAAATGAATCCCGTACCGTGAACACAGAAACTGCTATTAGATTATTCCTACTTTACGAAGAGAGGGCGGTGGTTCGGTTGGACGCTTAGATTTTCGAGGGCGGCACAGAAGGGAGGAGTCCTACAACTTTTTTTTGGAGCGTGTGAACATTCTCCACATCTCACGGGACGCAGGAGGACAATCGATGGCGGCGTGTCAAGTGATCGAAGTTCAAACCTCAACCGCTCCCTCTTGATCTAAACGCGCGCGTGGCCACTGGCCCGTTACCTGCAGCCAATAGTAGTCTTGCCTGGCTTGCGACAAGAGTCACGGTCGTTCGCACACGGCTGTATTCATCTCTGGGCCACCCGGCCGTCCTTCCCATACTTCAAAAAGCGCAATTCCAGAAGGTATGTGTTGCTCGCCTCGCCCTCCCTCTGGCCTCGCTCTCAGATATGTCGGCGTTGCTCCTCAGCACGCCTGCGAAGAACACCCGCAACAGTTCCACGAAATTTGCTGCAACCACTCAGCCTCTGAACGAACTGTGCAACGACATGGATTCCGAGATGAGGAAGTGCTTCGTCGGGCCGATGCCTGTCAACGAATTTTTCGAAAATTTCCTCCCCGTTCAGCTTTCCCCGGCCGGCCGGAGCCAGTTACGGGGATTTGAGGTGATGGCAGGGATTAGGTCAGAGAGTCAGATGTACAACGCATTCGTACGTTCCTTCCTTACAGCCCTCTTGGTCCCAGATCTCTGATTGTTCTATCCACAGACTGAGATTGCAAATTCTGTCTGTACCGAGATCAGAGCGTTCAACACATCCAACAATCCCTCCATAGAAGAGGACGCCAAGTACAAACCAGACATTACTTTCTACGATACAAACACGGACAGTTCCCAGAACCGCGTAACCTCTTTCCAGAGGATGGAGATGTTCGTCGAATTCAAACGCGGCACGACATCTGATCCATTTTACAGCAACAACCGTCTGCAATTCGAGAAGCTCTTCGAGAAGACCTGTGCTACACGTGGACAGATTGTCCTATATTCCACACGCCTACAGACGTACCAATTCCGCACCTGGGCCTTCTCCATCGGCATATTCGGGGACGTCGCTCGCCTCTTCCGCTGGGATCGCGCTGGTGCGATAGTTTCGGAACCTATTCCTTATTGCAAAGCAGGGAACTATGAATTGGCAGAATTTCTCCGCCGTTTCGATCTCATGGATCGCACCCAACGGGGATGGGACCCTACGGTCTTCGATGCGACTTCAGAGGAGGCCGTGGTCTTTGACGATGCTATCAAGACCATTGTTGGGGATGGGAAGAACGAGCTGCTCAAGAGATTGATTGACTCAGTTGGCAACAAAACCGATTATCCGAGGAGAAGGATCGAAATATTCACCCCCAACGACGACGAGGATGGACGAACCGTCTCATACATCGTCGGCCGTTCGATCGCGAACGCGAGATCTCCCACTGGACGTGCAACTCGGGGATTCGTGGCGATGTCGAAGGACACTGGGAAGTTGGTTTTCTTGAAGGACAGCTGGCGTCCGGATATTCTGGGGATGATGGGGGAAGCACACTGGTTCGGAAAGCTAGAGGGAGCGAGGAACATTTCCGCGTTCTTGCATGGGTCCGACGTCAGATCCGTGGTGGTGAGAAGGCGCGGCGCGGCGACGACGCCCGGTCATCCCGAGACTCCACTCCAGCATACCCTTACAGATTCGTACTCGGAGGACTACGATGGGATTCAGAGGATGATGGGATATATCCACTACCGAACGGTCCAGTGTGAATTCTATGTTCCGCTGGATATGTTCAAGGACTCCAGACATCTTACTCAGATAGCGCATGATGCCATCATAGGTACGAGTGCGTTCTCATTCGTGCGACTCCCACCACTCAATTTCCTTCAGCAATACAGGATCTATACGATCGGGGGATCATCCATCGAGACATCAGCATCGCGAACATTATGATCACCGTGGACGGTAGGGGTCGTCTGATCGACCTTGACTTGGCCCGGGATCGAGATGATGTTGGTGCACGTCAATCTGTCCGCACGGTGAGTCGATATGTTTAGAAGGATTTTTCAGCCACACTGACCCATCCCCCCGTATTATAGGGCACATGGCAATTTATGTCAACCCGGCTACTCTCTACACCAGGAAAGGTTCACGAGCTATCTGATGACCTAGAGTCACTCTGGTTCGTCCTTCTCTTCGAAGGCCTCCACTTCGTGAAGCACAACGAACCCGTCGGCATCTCCATGGCCAATATCTTCGATAATTTAACCGTGTGTCTGAAGACCGGGACTCACATCGGAGGATTGGGGAAGAGGGATATGTATCACACCGGTGTCCTCATGGCCAGGGTACTCCAGTTCGACAGCAAGCCGTTCACTGCCCTCATCAGACAGATCTATCGACTCTTCAAATCCCTTGATACACATTACACGGCACATGATAACGAGGAAATACCCAGTGACTCCATCCAGGAGAATGTTAGAAAGCTGGAGAGCTGCACAGAGATCGAGAGGTTACTCAAGGAGGCCCTTGACAGCGAGGATTGGCCAGTAAGCTGCGACAAGGTGGAGGATCAATTTCCTCCCATCGATCGCTTAACGCCCAAACAGAAGGATACTGTTGCATTGACATACGTGAACCGTACCCTTATGCCTCCCGATGAACCTTCGGGAGGGAAGCGGAAAAGGGAAGAAGTGGACGAGCCTCAAGCCTCCGAGGCCAAAAGGCCCAAGATCAATCAGCCGCTGTGGAAACGAATTTGGTCAAAGTGCACCTTCTTGGTCAAGGGTTGACCAACTTCGTTTCCACAGTGTATATGTGCGACTTGTCGCCGGCTCCATGCACTGAACGCAGACTTGTATTTATGTATCTGCATGTATGTTACCCAACTCCGTTAAAATGCGCTGTATAATACTCTACCATGCATATTAGTTTCCGTAATCTATTGCTCGACCCTCACGGGTTTCGGGATCTAAATCGCAGCCTCAGCACCCGAATCTACGTAGCGGATCGATCAAGAACTTATTGCGGATGCGATCGACCGGGTGAGCCGACGGATTTCTCTCTTCCCTACCATCATTGCCGCCCGTCTTCTCGACTGTCTCTCCTGGTCGTCACCGTATTCGCGGTTTCGTCGTCGGGTCAGGACAAACGGTGAGCAGAAAACTGTGTACTTCTGACAGTCTGGCTCACGCTTCTACGCAGGCGCAATGAGAATTACGAGAAAGGATCTTCAGTCCTCCCCCCTGGCGGTCAATTCGCAGTCCCAGCCACGTCAGACTCCACGTTTCTCGCGCCGTGCTAGCAATGCACATCGATCTATAAGCCCTACACCGCAGAGGACGCGACTTCTCCGGGTGCGGGTAGGGGGATCATCATACCCTTCTATTGAACATCTCACGGGACGCGGGTAGACGGTGGTGTGCCAAACGATCGGAGTCCAAACCTCAACCGCTCCATCTTAATCCACACACGCGCGTGGCCACCGACCGTTACTTCTCTGCAATTGACCGAAGTCCTACCTGGCTTGCGCGGGTCACCATTATTCGTACACGGTGACATTCAACTCCGGGCCACCTGGTTATCTTTCCCATACTTCAAAAAGCGTAACTCCAGAAGGTATGTACTACTCACCTCGTCCCCCCTGACCTCGTCCTCAGATATGCTGACGTTGCTCTTTGGCATGTTTGTGAAGAATACCCGTAACAGTACCAGGAAATTCTCTACGAGCACCCAGCTTCTAAACGAATTTTGCGACAACATGGATTCCGAGATGAGGGAGTGCTTCGTTGGGCCGATGCCCGTCAAAGAATTTTTCGAAAATTTCCTACCCGTTCAACTCCCTCCGGCAAGACGGCGCCGGTTACGGGGATTCGAGGCAATGGCGGGGCTTGAGTCAGAGATTCAGATGTACAACGCATTCGTACGCCCCTTCCATGCAATCTTCTTGGTCCCAAATATCTGATTGTTCTATCCAGACTGAGATTGCGAATTCCGTCTGTACCACTATCAGGGCGTTTAACACATCCAAAGATCCCTCCATAGAAGAGGACGTCAAGTACAAACCGGACGTCACTTTCTACGACGCAAACACAAACGATTGCCAGAACCGCGTAACCTCTTTCCAGAGGATGGAGATGTTCGTCGAATTCAAACGCGGCACGACATCTGATCCGTTTTACAGTGACAATCGACTGCAATTCGAGAAGCTCTTCGAGAAGACCTGTGCTACGCGTGGACAGATTGTCCTATATTCCACACGCCTACAGACGTACCAATTCCGCACCTGGGCCTTTTCTATTGGCATCTTCGGGGACGTCGCTCGTCTCTTCCGCTGGGATCGCGCTGGAGCGATATTTTCGGAACCTATTCTTTACTGCAGGGCGGGGAATTGTGAATTGGCCGAATTTCTGTGCCGTTTCGACCTCATGGATCGTACCCAACGGGGATGGGACCCTACGGTCTTCGATGCGACTTCAGAGGAGGCCGCGGCTTTCGACGACGCTATCAAGACCATTGTTGGGGATGAGAAGAACGAGTTACTCAAGACATTGATCGACTCAGTTGGCAAAAAAGTCAATTATCCGAGGAGAAGGATCGAAATATTCGTCCCTAACGCCAAGGAGGATGGACGAACCGTCTCATACATCGTCGGCCGTTCGAGCGCGAACGCGAGATCTCCCATTGGACGTGCAACTCGGGGATTCGTGGCGATGTCGAAGGACACTGGGAAGTTGGTTTTCTTGAAGGACAGCTGGCGTCCGGATATTCTGGGGATGATGGGGGAAGGCCACTGGTTCGGAAAGCTGGAGGGAGCAAGGAACATTTCCGTGTTCTTGCATGGGTCCGACGTCAGATCCGTGGTGGTGAGAAGGCGCGGCGTGGCGATGATGCCCGGTCATCTCAAGAATCCGCTCCAGCGTACCCTTACAGATTCGTACTCGGAGGACTATGGTGGGATTCAGAGGATGATGGGATATATCCACTACCGGATGGTCCAGTGTGAATTCTATGTTCCGCTGGATATGTTCAAGGACTCCAGACATCTTACTCAGATAGCGCATGATGCCATCATAGGTACGAGTGAATTTCCATCCGTGCGGCTCCCACCACTCAAACTCGTTCAGCGATACAGGATCTATACGATCGGGGGACCATTCATCGAGACATCAGCATCGCGAACATTATGATCACTGTGGACGGTAGGGGTCGTCTGATCGACCTTGACTTGGCCCGGGACCGGGATGATATCAGTGCACGTCGATCTGGCCGCGCGGTGAGTCGATATATTTAGAAGGATTTTTCAGCCACACAGACCCATATCCCCGTGTCATAGGGCACATGGCAATTTATGTCAACTCAGTTACTGTCTGTGTCAGGAAAGGTTCACGAACTATGTGATGATCTGGAATCACTCTGGTTCGTCCTCCTCTTCGAAGGCCTCCACTTCGTGAAGCACAATAAACCCAGCGGCGTAAGTATGGCCACTATCTTCGACCACATGGATGTGTGTGTGAAGATCGGGACCCACGTCGGAGGATTGGGGAAGAGGGATATGTATCACAGCGGTGCCCTCATGGCCAGGGTACTCAAGTTCGACAGCAAGCCGTTCACTACTCTCGTGAGGCAGATTTACCGACTTTTCAAATCCCTCCGTGCGTATTACGTGATGCAGGTTGAAGAGGAAACACCCAGTGACTCTGTCAAGGAGAATGTTAGAAAGCTGGAGAGCTGCGCGGAGATCGAGAGGTTACTCAGGGAGGCCCTTGACAGTGAGGGTTGGCCGGTAAGCTGCGACAAAGTGGAGGATCAATATCCGCCTATCAAGCGCTTAACATCCAAACAGAGGGATAGTTTTGCGTTGTCATACGCGAGCTGTTCCCTTGTGCCTCGCGATGAACCTTTTAGAGGGAAGCGGAAGAGGGAAGAAGAGGACGAGCCTCAAGCCTCCGAGGCCAAAAGGCCCAAGATCAACCCGCCGCTGTGGAAACGAATTTGGTCAAAGTGCACCTTCTTGGTCAAGGGTTGAACGTTGACCAACTCCGTTTCCACAGTGTGTATGTGCGACTGGTCGCTGATTCCTTCATGCATTGAATGTAGACTTGTATTTATGTATCTGTATCTGTACTCAGTTGAACACCATTGGAATATTAGAATACTCGACCACAAGTATTAATTCCCATAATTTCTCGACCTCATGGGATTTATATCTAAATCGTAGCCTCATGGAGGATGGGGGAAAGAAAGAAGTGGTACCAGCACGCAAACGTAGAAGATTGATCAGCTCACCCGGTCGATCACATCACAGGTTTCTTGATCAATCCACTATGTTCGCGTGCTGAAACCCCTTCTTTCTTCGTGATGGAACCGGCAAAGCATCTAACGTCTCGTGACCGTTTGCATCTTCTCTCTATTGAATCATGGTTCAACTGATTCTTCTGGTCGTCGCTGCATTTGTGGTTTCGTCGTCGGGTCAGAACAAATGGTGAGCAGAACGTCGTGTGCCCCTGACAGACTGGCTCACGCCTCTGCGCAGGTGCAACAAGAACTACAAGCAAGGGTCTCCAATCGTCCCCCCTGGTGGTCAATTCCCGGCCCCCGCCACGTCAGACTCCACGTTGCTCGCGCTGCGTTGCACGCCGATCTACAAGCCCTACATAGCCGAAGACGCGACTTCTGGTGCGGGTTTCATCATCGACACCGTCGTAACGCACACCCAGGTCCAAGGTGCAATGCCGATCACTCTAGAAACCTCCGCCGACACCCTTGCCGTGTCAATCTCGATAGGACCCAACGTTTTGGCGGTCGGCAAGGTCCCCCTCAACACGACTAAGTTCGAGATTCCCTTCTCCTTGACCAAACTCATACCCCGCAAAGAGCCATATACTGTCTCTTGTTCCGCCATCTACTCCGGTAATCAACAGTACACCACCACTGCATCGTTATCTTACCTCCCGAACCCACCTTCTGGGTCGGTCACGAAGTTCGACTCTCGCACAGGAGGACTCTGGACGAAACCTTCTGGCGTCGGGTACGCCGTCGATTACACTCCCGTATTTCCCGTTGGATTTTATACCTCCTTTGGGGATTATCTGGCGAAGAACCTTTCGATATTGGATGACCTCAAAGTGAGAGGGTAAGCTTTCTCTCCGCTGGAGAACTCCCTCTTTTTATTGGTGCGTTTGCTAACACGGAGCCTTCTTTTTAAAGAATCAATATTGTGAGTTGGGCGGATGATCTGTGTAAGCACTTCTCACTCACCACATCATAAATCAGGTTCATCCCATTCCTACGTTTGATGATTTAACCGCACTCGAATCGGTACTTGACCGGATGGAGGAACTGGGACTCTATTTGATGTACGATATGCGATGGTATGCCGGACCACTTTCGGGGCCGCGAACGTAGCTGACTGCCCACGTAGGACGTACAAGAATCTGTCAGCAGTGGAAGAAGAGATATCCAGAATCAAGTCCCGCAAAAACCTCCTTCTCTGGTACACAGCAGACGAACCAGATGGCTGGGGTGATCCACTCGACGCAACCACTACCGCGTATGATAAGATATATGACATGGATGGGTACCATCCTGTATCGTTGGTGCTCAACTGCCAAGACTACGAGTTCGAGGCGTACACGGCTGGGACAGACATCGTGATGCAGGATGCATACATGATCGGGATCAACGCGACACACTCGGTGGTGTGGGACACCGAATGCACATCGGATTATGGTGATTGCGGGTGCGACAATTGCGTCGGAGAATACGAGGATATTTCTCGGAGGGTAGACCAATTCGGTGATCAATTGAGAGCTTTGGGTTGGGAGAGGACGAAGGCCATCTGGACGGTCTCTCAAGCTTTCGGTGGGAGTTCATACTGGAGCCGGATCCCGGCTGGCAAGGAATGGGTACTCCAGAGTATGCTTGCCGTCACCCATGGTGCATTGGGTATGTTCCATTCCGTCTACCATCCCATACTCCTGGCTCACCGTATCTCCAGGAATCATTCCCTGGAATGATCCCACCTCGAGCGACATTAAAGCTGCAGCAACAGCTATCAGTAAACAACTTGTTCCAAGCCTGACACGCTTTGCTTTAGATCCCCATGTAATGTTCACGACTTTTGCCTGGCAACGTGTTCATTTCGGGATGTGGAGAGTTGATGATCAAACACTCGTCGTGGGAGTCAACTTGAACCCACAGGCGCAGGAAATTCCGCTCTCTCAATTGTCGGGATGGAAAGAATACACAAAGCTGGAGGTGGTGTACAACGATGGTGCATCGTTTGAGTCGGGCAATTTGACCTTGCAGGACCTGGGGACCGTCGGATTCGTTGTAACGGAGTGATAGATGATTGCGAGGTGTGCTTGTCGGTGTTTCAGAACAATTTACTCGAGAGTGTAAATATGACCATGTGTTTGTGAGGAGTGGACAAATTCGTAGCAGATTTGAAGAACTGCAAACCGCGTTCTGGGTGTGTACCACATCAGTAATCCCACTCCCTCTGTTGCTCGGCAAGGTGATCGACTCAGCTTTGGAGCGTATTTTGAGTCGATTTTGAGTCTAAGCGTTGGGTTCTCCATTCAAAATCTTCTACCCGACTCGCTTGCTCTGCAAGCACGTTGCTGATGCTGGCATTGTGCCTGAGACCCCCAACCTCTTAAGTCAAACGCGATCTGTCTCCCTGAGCCTTTTTTCTTTTCTTTTTCTTGTTTTGGTGTCGATTTATCGTGCAGAGGCAACCACGTACCGCAGTCCGTGAGTGTGTGGAGCCCCAGGCTTGCAGATACGGGAGTCTAAACGCCCGTAACGTGGCAGGAAACATGAGGGTGCTGTGGTGACCAATCATGGGTTTGTGGTTGGACTGACGACAGCAGATCTGCGCAACACCGAGGACACTAGTGAGGTATCTAGGGAACGACGCCGTTGACTCCACCGGTGCAGACTAGATCAGCCATTTCTTCCCGAACTTGGCTTCCGTTGATGAAGATTTCCTATCAATCTCGGAGGTGGGGGATCGTCAAAATAGCACCACATGCAGATCTATTGCACAACAAATAGAGGATGGTATAATAGCAAGGGGTAACAAGATGACGAGATGGGATATCTATGATAACGGAGAAGTCCTGCAGCTACACTGAAACAGAAAGCTACGCGACCCGCATGATCAACAGCCGATACCACGAGAGGTACGAATGAACTACATTTCTTGGGTTGTGTGATCGAGGTGGAGCGTTCGCGGATGCTTGATCGATTGATCACTCGCGTAGTCGCTCTACAGAGTCTACGGTTCAGCGATAGAATTGGATCGACGAGACGACGCGTATTCGGCTCGCGTGACAGATCCTTGGAGTGTCCGGGGTAGGGGTGGTACAGGTGGGGGCGATAGTCCGTTTGAGATCGAGCTGTGGTTGAGGTTATCCATACTCGATGGGGTATAATGGGGGAATGAGCGTGATGTAGATTGGGGGAATAACGGGTTTGGGGTGTTAGTCGGGGATCTGCGGGAACGTGAGAGCGACCGGGACTGGGAGCGGAGATCACCGGTTGCATGGCTAGAAGACCGGTTGCCTTGACCAGGTTGTGCGGCTGTACGTTGAAGTGAGTAAGCGAAATTTACCGCGACGATGTGAACGCGAAAGTACCTTGTCCGTCACTGGGGTTCTGTGAGGTGGTTCTGGGGGGTTGAATGGAGTGGTGGGAAGTGGTTCGCCCCCTAGGCTGCGTCTGCGGTTCTGGACGCCTTGGTTGATCTATGGTATCCGAGGAGCGGCGATCTCTGTACCCAGAACCCGGGCTAGTCTTACGTCCGCGAGAGACATCTCGTGTTGAGATGGATTTATCCGAGTCTGAGCGGCGGGAGGTTGTCCTACTGGGCGTTGTCGTCCACGCATCCGCGAAACCAACTAACTCCTCGTAACTTGCGGTTGCTGAAGTCAAAACCATCCGACTCTGTAATTGAGGAGCGAGTGGCGTAGGTAGTACGATTTGGACGCTGTTGCGAGCGGAGTGGGGTGCTCCATGGATGTTGTTCAGAGATCGCGCCGAACGATGAGTTAGAGTGCTGTGTGTCGAAGCAGCGGAATTTACCCGGGACCGTGGTTGCCTTGACCTAGCTCGTGAAGAAGAACGTGCTTGGCGGGTCGTGGGCACGTATTGCTGGGTAACGGAGGCCTGTTCATCGGAGTGGGATTCGATTGATACCGGATTGGAACGGTGGGTGACATTGGTTGAGGGAGAAGGAGGAACCACAAACGAGCGACGGCTGGAGGACGGGGTTTCATGTGATTCGTCGGTATGAAAACTCGGTCCGCGGGACAGTTTCAACAAAGAAGTATCGCTCTTAGAGCGGCCGAACTGGTCCACCGACACATTGTTTCGAGGGATGTAAGGGTGGTGGCGATAGTTAGATTCCTTCTCCCTGTGGTGTGCGAGAGGCTGGATGGGGGGCAGCGGGGAGGACTTGGAGCGACGACAACATTTGAGGATCAAGAAAAGAATGACGACGCAACCAACGAGACCGGAAATTGCAATGACGATTATTAGGGTCTTGCTGAGATTGACAGCAGTCATCCGTCTATCCAGAAAGGGTGGCCTGTCGGAGTCTAAGATTAATAGCCGGGGGGAGGGAGACCAGGACCGAAAGCCCTTGGGACGGGACCGTTCAAAGGAGTGAGGGTGCGGTGTAACCTGCAGAGAGCGTAAGGACAGGATTCTGTGGATGCAACCGAGACTCACCGCAGAGAAAAGAGCGGGAGGAGGCCAACGGCTGTCGAGGCCGGTCCGGGGAGAAATGGAGGATCAGCGTTCTCGTGCCATCACACCAGGAACAATCCAACCATCCGGGTCACGTCACGCCCGCCCGCTGTTCTCCCGGGATGGCGGTCTCCAGGCTGCCACCAACTTCTCAGTCCGTCCGCTCCTTCCAGTCGTCCACCGCCTCAAAAGACAAAGGAATCTCGAGTGTCCGGTCCCAAATCACCCCAGGGATTACTCTAGCCAAACGGCTCCTCTTCCCCCAGCTTGGCCCCGACGCCGAGGCCCCACCCTTGCTCAGTTCGCCCAACCTCCCTCCCGAGTTAAATGCCGAAATCTACGATTTTATCGCGCTTGCCCTAAGGGCTTTCGTTAACCCGTGGTGGACCAAGATTTCGCGTTACGACAAGGAGTTCCTCGTCCAGATCAGCCAAGTAATTACCCAGGTGATCCGATCGCTCGAGATACGACTCGCGAAAACCGACCTGAGCCCCCTCGTCTTCCGTGATTTGCCCACCCTACTCACTCAGCATTATGAGGACTACCGAGCAGCAAACTCAAAGTTAAACACCTCGTATTCAATTGGCGGAGCAGCGTCTCTCCCCCAGCTCTTTCACCAATTTCAGCCGCACATGGCTGTATCCGTTGATGGAACGATAAACGAGGACTATTTACGGCAGTCAGTCGATTTTGTTTTGAAGGCTTGCCTACCGCCAGAGGATTATGATCCTGATGCTGAACGATACATCATCCGGGAGGTTATTCTCAAGGTTCTGATGGGTGTAATCCCTCGAATGTCACAACCATGGTTCATCCATAGACTCGCTTTGGACCTTCTTGGGCCTTCGGAGACGGCAGTATCAGTCAAAAAGGTGGGTATTTTCTTTGTTACTCCCAAATGTCGAGCCTAACGCTGTCAAAAAATGAAGCCGCCGTCCGATCCCTCCAAGCACCCTATCTCTTTCCACGCCACCGTAATTTTCATTCTCTCTGCCATCCAAGCTATCTCTGGTTTTGGTTTGATGGTCATCCACGGGTACAAATCAGCAATTCAAACCATCAAACACGTTAACGAATCATCAAACCACGCCTCGGACGAAGCGGATTGCCCACCCACTTCTACTACACCAACTACTCCTTCACTCACCACCGTGGTTTCTAAACGGCTATCCGACGCGTCATCTCTCTTTTCCGTGTCCTCGCAACAACGACAAGGATCGCCGGAACGAGTTCAACTAGCAGATACCCAGATACCAGACTTCTTGCGCTACGCCGAACCACCTCTCGCGATGATTACGACCGTTTTTGGCCTCAACAAGCGTTATTCCGCCTCGGCGATCGCCAACACATTGGATATACTCACTTCATTTTTCATGCCATTCCTAGACAAGTTCGTCCTGCATGTCTACGTCATATGATACTGTCCTGACAAACATGGGGGGTACAAATAGGTTCTTGCCGTACCTCCTATACAAGAACATTTTATCTCCGGGCCGCCTGGTGGACATCATCCGAATAGCAAAGAAGACACTTTTCCCTAATGGCTACTTGTCCCCTCCCCCAATAGACCCGACGCCCGAAGAACAGGCTGCCATTCGGGAACAACTCACAGCAAGAATCCAACAAGCTGTACCTGGTAAGTCGAGTTCGTATTGTCCGATCTACGGTCTCCGTTGCTAACGGATGGTTATCAGGATGGATTGCTCCACTAGTTTTGGGTGCCCAACCTATAGCCCGGGAACAGACGATCCGCGATATCCTGGACCCTCTGTCATCGGCCGAATGCAATAGCCACCTGCTCATGTTTATTCTGGATTCGGTATTTATGACCCTAATCCCGGAGATGGGAAACACCACGGACGCGAGTATGATGAGCGGGCCTCCCCCTATGATTCACACCCAGTCTCGACTCATCCGGCCGGGGTCCGGCCCACGGGTTCCGTCGAGAGAGAGTTCGAACGATGATGAGAATGGGAATAACGGGGGCGAGAAAGGGAGAAACCCTAGCCCTAATCAGAGCTCTGCGATTACCAGTGGGATGTACGTGCATGTATAATCCAACTGTTTCCCTGCTTGTCATTAGTTTCTGTGCCCCATGGTACAAACGACTGAACTCATGGATGCCCAGTGCTCATGCTTCGGCCGCTCGTAATGTGCCCTTGTTCTGCCAGTGTCCGACCAATCCCCGATCGTATACAGTCCGCCGTGCGAACCCCGGAGAGGTTGGGCGTCAGCGGGTAATGCAACCCCATGGTCTCCCGACAGGTGGAAATAGGACATGTCGTGTTGCATCATGACGGGGTGGTTTTTGTTCTGTTATCTCACTCCCTCGGCCTGTTGTTCAACGGTGCTTCCGCGAGAAACATGGTCTCGGTGAGCGCCTTCGCATATCCTTCTTCCCTTTCCATTCCTCCTCTCCTCCTTCTATGGCGTGCGGTTTGCTCTGCGTTGGTAGGGCATACAAAGCATCGGTCAATGGTAAGGGAAGCCCCCGAAGCAATAGGCGGTAACGTTGTCAGTGGCGGACTAGGGTTTGTCAACTTACCCATTGGACATCTCTCGTCCTCGAAGCTATCGATCCTGAGAGGCGCTTACCCCAAACGGGTGCGCTCGTTCATGAGTAAGATCGATTTGAGTGGTTAACTTCTCCATAACCCCTCCCCTGTTTGATGATGAAGTTATCTGCGGGGCTAACCTCCCCAAAATTCACCTAGAGATTCGTGGGATGCAAATTTGACTGCTAAGTATGAGTGGGATTTCGGGAGACGCTCTCCGTTGCGTACCACGCTGTCCCCCCTCAGGCCTCAGCTACAACACCATGACTATCATACCCCAACGACGGTGGTATATTATTAGTGACACGAAAGAGGGAAATCAACGATTGCTTGGGATTTCGTCTAATGTACATTATCAAAGCAAGGCGGACGCGGCTGGATAACACGGGAAACTAGGGTGGGAATCATTAACTTTAATCTCTTCTCGCTGTTCCAGGTTGGCTACTTGTATGTCGGCTCGGATTGTACGCCTTGGGTTCATCGTTTCGATCCACCGCGATTGAAGCTCTGCCAGCCCGACCGCGAGGCTTCGGCTCTCCTACGCACAGAAGGATTCTTGACCGGCTGAGATGCAGGCTGTGGCTGGATCTGGGGGGGCTTCTCCGCAGTGGCGACGAGCTTGTACTCTGACACCGATGACGAGGGTTCCGGTAGATTTCGGATAGGTGCAGGCTCTGGAGGGGGAGGGGAGGGGTGTTGGAGAGGAGTTGGATGGTACAAGTTCGGAGTCAACGGTCTGTTCGGAGTGGACACAGATGGGGGGCCTTCAAGCGTCGTCCAACCTCCACTTCTGAAGCTAGATGTAGATGTCATCGGTGGAGGAGGAATCGACGTGGCGTGAGATGGTCCCGAAGGTGGAGGAGGCTGTGGTGAAGGAGGTTTTGGTGGGCCCGAGACAGTGGTCCAACCAGGTTTCTTGAAACTGCCGGAGGACGAGCTGTCGATCTTCGACCAACCGCCAGATGCGAAGCCCGATTTCTTCTCCGACGGAGCAGGTGTAGGCTCAATGCCTGGAACGGGCGTCGTAACAACAGGGTTCTGCGGGGTGCTGACCAAACCGACCACCGGAGAGATGGTGGTGAGTTTTACACCGGCAGCTTTTGCAATTTTCTTTAGCTCTTTCTCCTCCCTCTTCTTTTCCTTTTCCCTCCGCTTGTCAATTGCCTCTTGGGAATTGGCCATCGCCCGCTCGTTCGACCGCATTTCCTTGTACCGGATCTTGTGGTGGTGGGCATACGAGTTGCAATGCTCGTCATACTGAGCAACGTTCTGGAACTGTTTTTCGCATACTGTGCAATAGAACGGCCGAAGGGTCTCTGTGACCTCGGATTGGATATACGCTCGGCGAGCGACGGTGTCCTGTTGTGCCGTGAGTCACTGAGAGCTACTCAGAGTACTACCACGACAACGTACTTCTCTTTCCGCGCGTTGGTCGTCACTCTCCTTGAGATAACGTTCAGAAGTCAGTTCACGACGTTGTGAGACTGTTGTCTCGATCATCCGCGCATCCTGGCCATACTTCCCGAGGCCAGTCATATCTTGCTTCACATGGAAAGGAATGGGGTCGACACGTCCTTGGTTTCAGGAATGAGACCGCCTGTTACTTGAATGAGATCCTCCAGAACTCACCATCGCCAGCAACTCCCAATCCCTGTCCTTCAACCCACCCCAACTTCATCAACATCCCGAAGCCTTTGTTTGAACTCGGGATTTTCGTCTCAACAGTGACAACTTCCTTCTCGCATCCTTCAGCGTACTCGTCGTACTTGTGAACATCGTGGTCGTCGACTTGCATAGGGTCCAACGGGGAGGGGGACCGAGAACCGATGCGCATGTCGTCTCCGTCGTCACGGACGTTTCTTGCTCGCTAGGGCGAAGAAGAGGGAAGTACCGAATCTGAGGGGAAGATTTCTGGCGCAAAGAATACCTTGAAGCCTATGGAGCTCCATTGTGTTGAGGCCATGCTGCCCGCGTTCGTCAATGGGTGTGGCTGATGTCACGATGATCGAAGGTTTTGTACACGGAACGGGAACAAACTCAGGCTGATCGGTGATCAAGCCCACCCCTTGAAGATCCCAGCTTGAGTCCTCTCCGCAAAAAATCCGGCGCTCAGTGACTTGCAAAAACAGTTGAGCGATTCGTGCTTTAGGATATCCCGCATTATTTCCGTAGCTGTGGCTTGTGGGGCGGGAAATTGCAAAATTCCTCGCGATTGGGGCCCCTCTCGCGAGGCCTCGACCTGGAACATTGGGCCGTGACCAAGTGTGGCGTTCCAGGGACCCAGCTCACCCTCATCGGGTCAATCATTGCCATGCGTTGGTCTCTCCATGTCCGGGCCGTGATCCCCCCGCATTGCACCATCCAGGATGTGCACACGAAAACTGTACCCTCCTGTACCCATAGGTCTCTCGAGATTCCATTGGTCAAACAGAGGGCAGACGACGGAAGGGAATTGTATCGGACACTTGGGCCAGAGCTACCGAGCTATTCGTCCCCACGACCACCCCAGCCGCACCATGGTGACAACCTGGGCCTTTCGAGGGTGTTGTCATTGACGAATCTGGCGGCGCATGTGGCCATGCCCATCCAACCACGATCCATGGCCGAACTCGATTGTGTTCCTACAATATGGATTGCCACCTGCCGTTTGACCAACCATGGCCGCCACACGAGGCGCCGTCTTGGTGAGCCACTCCTACAGAAGCTGGGTCATTCTACAATAATAATAGGGCTTTGGAACGGGTATTTAACCCGTCCATTTTTTTCCACTTGCCTCCCCCACCGAGCTAATCTCCCATGGCATCAAACGCCCTCTCCCATAATCCCTCTACGCAAACGCTGTTTTTCCCCCGAGATTTCGGCCAGGAGACCCCCACCTGGCAAGAGAGGTGAGCCCATCTGATACTTGTCCCCTCACTCACTCTTAGTGATCTCGCATCCCAGTACGGATCCCGCGCCGCTCCCACCGGATTTTTTACAATCCTACCTTGACTATGTCTATAGCCACCCCTTATCACAAGACACAGCTACTCAGGCTGAATCTTCCCGGTCCTCAAGTCATGCGGAACCGTCTTCCTCCGGGTCCCCCAGCACTCACAAAAACACTCTCCCACTTGACGAATACCTCGACCTTGAGAGCGATAGCAGCGACGAGGAGATGGAAGAAATCGCCCCAGGCGACCCCTCCGCAACTACAACCACCTCAGCCCTTGCTCCACGGATGCGTCAGGCAGTGGAGGTAGAACGTTGCCTCTGGCAAGGATGTTGTACAGAGTTTGAGATTGGGGTCCACTACAAGGTCTGGATATACCACGTTAAATTGGCACACGTGGTACAGCAGGACGAACGCGGAAATCGGCGTCCCGGGGCGATCAAGTGCCAATGGGATGGGTGCGGTAGAAAATTCAAATCTCAGGGTATTCTCAAGCACATGTCCACTCACCTCCAGGAGGTTTGAAGACCGTGTCTACTCGGGCTCGGGAAGAGTTTCCAAACAGCCAGACGCTTGAGGTGTTGTTCTATGCCTGGGGCGGGAAACACCTGAGGTTTGGTATCTTCCTGTCTAGTACTTAGATTATTCAAGGGCCACCTGGGCTCACCCCCTCCCAGACTGGAGTCCCTCTCGGTCCTACCAGAGTTTCTCAGCATGTCGACACCGCCATATGCCACATTCTATTTTGTTGTTATCATTATGTTTCACCACATAACACCTACGCGTACCGGTCTCTGACCGGCGCCGTACTATCCACCGGACGCAAATGTATGTCGTTCTGAACGACCCATGGGGGGATGTGTGATCAGATTTAAACGATCTTGAGTGACCTAGAACTGAGATAAAACGGTGACGACGATAGTTCTGAATCCTGCGCTGATACAAGCCTGCCACGTCGTTTGTGGTGAAATGAGAGAGAGAGGCCTCGCCAGGTGAAGCTCGTTCCGCCGCCCGGAAATCGCGGCCTGGTCCCCGCGTTTCTTTTTTTGTCAAGGCCTGTCCTCTCCCAAACACGTCCTTCCACTCGAAACCCCTTCCCCTTCCACATTCTCAACCGACGGCGTACAGCACCCCACCAACTCGGCGCGGCAATGCCATTACGCAAGGTAAGTTCCAGCACGGGCAACATCGGTGGTCCGGGCTCATCGGAACCTCGGTAATAACGGCACCTCACCACTCGAGCACTCACCGCGGAGGATATAGGGTCTCGTACTCAGGTAGTTGCGGGGCTGTCTGCCTCCAGGCCCCGACGGAGAGCAGGGCTGGATGGG
>Ga0307513_10001669_pt1 | contig 31748 bp, 26 predicted proteins | sample 15_EM_MG_FD_202174 | JGI IMG/M metagenome (GOLD analysis project Ga0307513, IMG submission 202174) | Populus trichocarpa ectomycorrhiza microbial communities from riparian zone in the Pacific Northwest, United States - 15_EM | ecosystem: Host-associated > Plants > Roots > Unclassified | place... | reverse complement strand
AAAGCTGACGGCTGATAGCTGACGGCTCTATTTGAGTTGAAAACTGCGCGCAATGCCGTCGGTCTGGTTGCGCAGGAGCGTGAGTATGGAGCGCGCTCCGGTGAAGTGCAGGACGTAGATGGTGCGATTGTCGGCTTGCAGGTAGTAGATGCGTCCGATCATGGCCTTGCCGCCGCCCGTGTACTCGTATGAAGAAGTCACGCCGTTGATGCGCCCGGTGAACTTCTCCTGTTTGCCTTCGACGTAGCCGGGTTGGAAGCGCAGTTTTAGATCTTGGTCGCGGCGGGCGAGGTCTGCGGCGGTTGTTCCGGCGTCAACCACTTCCTTGCGAACGCGCAGGAGTCCGTCGCTGCGGTCGCCGTAGATGAACTCGGTGTGATTGTGAACGCTGTCGGGTCGGGTCAGCGCGCGCCACTTCGCGTTGGGCAGTTCGAGCGTGTATTCGAGCCGCTCGTTGGTGTACTTCTGCGCCCCTTCCTCTTGCGCCAACGCGGGGAGCACGAGCATGAGCGCGCAGGTGATGAGAATGGTCAAGCGTCGCATATGTTGAAACTTCACTCCTGTGTCTCGGGTCGTCGTCGATTCGTGTGTGTGATGTGCTCTCGCGGGTGGCTGAAACGTTAGTCAAACCTTTAGCACTTGTCAGTCAGATGCTGTCGGTCGCGCGCCGTGTTGCCCCGCGCGGTTCGGCTTCAAGCGACGGCGGTGGCGGCGGCAATCACGGCTCGTTGCGCGGCGAAAAGTTCTTCCAGCCCGACGCTCGCCAGAGCCAGCAGTTCGTCCATCTCGGCGCGCGTGTACGGCTCGCCTTCGGCTGTGCCCTGCACTTCGATGAAGCGATTGTCGCCCGTGCAGACGACGTTCATGTCAACGGCGGCGCGCGAGTCTTCGTCGTATTTCAGATCGAGCAGGGGCGTGCCGTCAACTATCCCGACGCTCACGGCGGCCACCTCGCCCTTGAACGGCGGGCGCGTGATCTTGCCCGCGCGCTGCAACTTGTGACAGGCCAGCGCGCACGCGACATACGCGCCCGTGATCGAGGCGGTGCGCGTGCCGCCGTCGGCTTGCAGCACGTCGCAATCAACCATCAGGGTGCGTTCGCCGAGGCGTGAGAGATCGATGACGGCGCGCAGGGAACGCCCGATAAGTCTTTGAATTTCGTGTGTGCGACCGGAAGGGCCGCCGCGTCCCGTCTCGCGCTGCGTGCGTTGGGTCGTGGCGCGCGGCAGCATCGCATACTCCGCCGTCAACCAACCCTGCCCGCTGTTGCGCCGGAAACGAGGCACGCTCTCTTCGAGCGTCGCGGTGCAGATGATGCGCGTCGCGCCCATCTCGATGAGCGCGGAGCCTTCGGCATAGGGCATGAAGTGCGGCGTGATGCGCAGGGCGCGCAACTCGGCTGTGCGCCGCCCGTCGGTGCGCGTGTACGTAGTCTTAAGCGGGGTGAAGCTCATCGTGTCCCCAAACCTCCACGGCCTCTAAGCGCGTCGGCGCGCTGCCTAAAAATCGCTCCGCGACGCGCGCGAAACGTTCCTCGGCGTCCGTCACGTAAAAGTGGTCGAGATCATCGCACAAACGACGTTCACGCGCACGCTCTTTGAGCAGACGCCCCGTCGCCGTGTCGAAACTGCGACGACGCAAGCTCCCCTGTTCGAGCGCGGCCTCGACGCTACCCGCCGTCGCCTCGCCCGAGTCGATCAGCCGCACGTCTTCGCCCACCGTCTCCTGAATCACACGACGCAGGATCGGGTAGTGAGTGCAACCGAGCACGAGCGCATCCACGCGCCCGCCGCCGAGGTCTGTCAAATATTCCGCAGCCACCTTGCGCGCCACGTCCGTCTCAGCCCAACCCTCTTCGGCCAGCGAGACGAAGAGAGGGCACGCGCGTTCCGTCACCTCAGCCTCCGGCGCGAGTTCCCTGATGGCGCGCGCATACGCGCCGCTACGCACCGTCGCCTCCGTCGCGATCACGCCGATCCGTCTGCCCGCAGACGCTTCCACCGCCGCCGACGCGCCCGGCTCGATCACGCCGACGACCGGCACACGCACGCTCGCGCGAATCACCGGCAACGCCAGTGCCGACGCCGTGTTGCACGCCACCACCAGCAACTTCACGCCGTGCGCTTCGAGAAAACGCGCGTTCTCCACGGCGTAACGCTCGACGGTCGCCAGCGACTTCGTGCCGTAAGGGACGCGCGCCGTATCGCCCAGATAAACGAAACGCTCCTGCGGCAACTGTTCGTGCAGTGCGCGGTAGACCGTCAGCCCGCCCACGCCGCTATCGAATATTCCGATTGGAAGATCAGGATTCAACTTGGATATATCAGTCACACACGAAAAAGACCGGCGCATCGTAGCACAGCCGCCGCGCCCGCCTCAGTGCATCTCACAACACCGGAATAATTGTAGGGGCAGGGCTAGTCCCTGCCCGTTCGCTTTCGTAACTACACGGGCAGGGACTAGCCCTGCCCCTACAATTTTGTTCGACGCTCTAAGTTACGGCTCACGCGCGTCCGCGGCGAGCGGCGTGCGGGAATCGCGGCGCAGCAGTCTGTCCAGACTCCACTCGCCGCCGCCTGCGACCGCGAGGAACAGGAGCACGAAGCAGTAGAGCACGGCCAGTTCGCCCCGGTTCTGGAGCGGCCAGAAACCTCCCGGCGCGTGCGCCAGAAAGTAGGCCACCGCCATCAATCCCGACAGGATGAACGCCACGGGTCGCGTGAACAATCCGAGCAGCAGGAGGAGTCCGCCGAAGAACTCAAGCACACCGGCGAGACCTATTTGCGACATCAGCGGGGGCGTGGGCGCGCCCGGCGGGGCGAGGAAGCCGAAAAGTTTCTGCGCACCATGCGGTATGAGGAGAAAGCCTGTAATGATCCGCAGAACGCTCAAAAGGCGCGGCGTCCAGTTGACGAAGAAAGAGTCTGTGTTGGTCGTAGCCATTTCCGAAATGGTCCTCCCTGCTGTTTTACTAAACGAACGCGCAGACGCCGCATCGAAGGCCGACCGTGCCGGGCGCGCCTATGAAGCAGCCGCCGCTTCTCCGAAACGGAAGCTCGAAACGGTGATGCCGCCGAAGAACGCATCTTCGTGATAGACGCGCACGCCCGCCTCTGCTTCGGCAGCCCCGGCGGCGACCATCAGCGGGATCAGGTGGTCCTCTCTCGGGTGGGCCGCGCGCGCCGAGGGAGCGTTCTGCCAGTCACCGAGCAGCCGGTTTCTCTCTTCCGACCTCGCCCCGCACACCGCAGCCGTCAGCCACTCGTCGAACTCACGCGATGGAACACTCGCCCGCTCGTCAAACTGTCTCAGGTTATGATAGCTCAGGCCGCTCGCCATAATCAGCACGCCCTCGTCGCGCAAAGGGGCGAGCGCGCGTCCGGCGGCGAGATGCGCTTCCGGGTCGTAGTCTCTGCGGATGGAAAGTTGCAGCACGGGCACGCTCGCCTCCGGGTAAGCCACGGCGAGCGGCGCGTAGACGCCGTGATCGACACCGCGCGAAGCGTCGGCTCGTGTGTCGAAGCCCGACGCCCCGAGTAGTTCCCGCACCCGACGCGCCACTTGCGGCGACCCCGGCGCGCCGTACTTGATGTGGTAAGTGTGTTCGGGGAATCCGCTGTAGTCGTAGAGCATGGGCGGCGTCGCGCCTGACATCACCGTGAAGTCCTGCTCCTCCCAGTGGCCTGAGACGGCGAGGATCGCCTCCGGCGTCACGCCGATCTCGCGCGGCAACGCTTTCAGAGACGCTTCGAGTTTGTCGTATGCGCCCCGCATCCCTTCTTTCAGCCACGGCCACGGGCCGCCGCCGTGGGAGATGAAATAGGTCGGAAGCCTCATTTTATGATCCGCGTTTGACATCGATTTTCACGTCGCCGCAAAAAAAATCACGAGCGGGCGGTCTACCGCCAACTCGTGATTCCAATTACAACTGCTTAGTCGTCGTGCGGTAATACTTTGAAGTGGAGGCGCCGAGAGTCGAACTCGGGTCCAAAAGCCGACACCGTCGGAATCTACATGCTTAGACGCTTCTCTGTTGCCGGTCTTGCTCCGACGTGTTCGCTACGAACGGGTTAGTGAAGCGACGAAGACCCCGCCCGCGGCTAGCCCGGTTTTATCTCGCCCGCTCCCCCTGAGCACAAAGAGCAGGCCAGCTCAACTAAGTGACATCTCGCTCCGCGCGCTTGAGCAACTTGCGGCGAGACGCTTACTGGCTAACTTTAATTAGGCAGCAAGAGCCAACTCATTGTTATTGGCAATTGTTGTTTCTCAGTGCTTGTTAACGAGCTGCAAAGAGTAAGCCCGGCATGCATCCGCTCGATGACCGAAGCCTCTGTCGAAAGCCTTTCGCCCCCAAAGCGTGCGGATTGAGTATAGTTGGTAAATCGTGAATCGTAAAACGTCAATAGACCGGGATGCCAAAACCGCCTTCCTCTGTTCACGATTTACCACCTTTTAGACGTTCGCGCTCATCCAAAGGTTGCGTTATAATTACGTCCGGCTAGTCTCTCCTGACGTTTGACCTGATTGTTTTCGGCACGCTCCCGAGAGAGCTTTTCGCGCGTGCCGTCCGGCAACGAGGATCACCTTTCATGTCCGCTAAAAAATCGAGTTTACCTACCCCGTCGAAACGCGTGCGCGCAGGGTTGCCCCCGGCGTCGAACCGTCGCGGCTACCTGCGTCGTTTCTGGCTGCCCGCCGTGCTGCTGCTGGCAATCGCCGCCGGGGGCTTGACCGGCATCGTCCTCGCCTACGAGTTGAACTACTCGAAGGCGGCGGGCGAGGTGGCGTCTCTGGCGACTTACCGCCCCAGTCAGGTGACGCGCGTCTATGCCGACGACGGCGAGACGGTGATCGGCGAGTTCGCTCTGGAGCGACGCATCCCGCTCAAGTTCGAGGAGATTCCGCCCGTCTTGAAGAACGCGATCCTCGCCGTCGAAGACGCGCGCTTCTACGACCACGTCGGCATCGACCCGATCCGCATCCTCGGCGCGGCTTGGAAGAACGTCACCGCCGACCGGCGCGAGGGCGGCTCGACCCTCACGCAGCAACTCGCCAAAAATCTCTTCCTCTCGCGCGAGCAGACCCTCACGCGCAAGATCAACGAGTGGGCGATTGCTCTCCAGATCGAACGCTACTACACGAAGAATCAGATCATGGAGATGTACGTCAACCACATCTTCCTCGGCGCGCGCGCCTACGGCTTCGAGGCCGCCGCGCAAACCTACTTCAACAAGCACGCCAAAGACCTGACGCTCGACGAGGCCGCCCTGCTCGCGGGTATCCCGCGCTCGACCGCGCAATACTCACCGACCGTCAACCCCAAAGGCGCGAAAGACCGCCGCGACCTCGTGCTCGAACTCATGGCGCGCAACGGCTTCGTCTCGCAATCCGAAGCCGACGCCGCCAAGTCGAAGCCCTTGAAGATCGCGGACACGGCCTACTATCCGCCGCCCTCGGCCTCGCACGCGTGGTTCGAGTATCCGGTCGAAGAGATCAGGCAGCACATCGAAGATAAGTACACGACGCGCGTCGCCCTCGGCGGCCTCTCGGTCTATTCCACGATCAACGCCGCCGCGCAGAAGAAGGCTTACGAGGCCATCCGCGCCGGGCTGCGCACCTACGACCGTGGACATCGCGGCTGGCGTTCGGCCTACACCAACATCACCACTCAAGGGAACAACGGCGCGGACGCCGCCACCCCGCAGCAACTCGCGGCCTTCGTCCTGCCCGAATGGTACGGCAGCAACTACACGCCCGACACCTACGCTCGCGGGCTTGTCATGAAGATCGATCAGACCCGGAACGAGGCGACCGTGCGCTTCGGCAGCTACACGGCGACCGTGACGGCGAAGGACATGGGCTGGTCGGGTCGCCAGCCGAAGAGCGAGTTCACCATTGGCGACATAGCCGAGTTCAAGATCAAGGAAGTTGACGCCGACGAGCGTCGGCTGCAAGTCGAGCTAGCGCAAGTGCCCGACATTCAGGCCGCGCTCTACAGTGTGAACGCGAAGAACGGCGAAGTCGTCGCGATGATCGGCGGTTATGACTTCTACACCAACAAATTCAACAACGCGACGCAAGCCTACCGGCAGACAGGCTCGGCCTTCAAACCCTTCATCTACACCGCCGCCGTCGAGTGGGGCTTGACGCCCGAATCCACCGTGAGCGGCGCGAGCATCAAGCGCGGCAGTTGGACGCCGCACAACTTCGACGGCTCGACCAGCCACGGCGACGTGCCTTTGAAGACCGCGCTCGCCAAGTCTTACAACATCGCCGCCGTCCATCTGCTCGACATGGTGGGCATCCAGACGGGCGCGCAGATGGTGCGCCGCTTCGGCATTACCGCGCCGATGGCTCCCTATCTCCCGTCCGCGCTCGGCGCGACCGAAGTGCCGCTCGACCAGATGGTTTCGGCCTATTCGGCCTTCCCGAATAAGGGCGTGCGCGTCGAAGATCACCTCATCCGCCGCGTGCTCGACCGCGAAGGCGTCGTGCTCGAAGAGTGGGAGAAGACCACTTACAAAGTGACGAGCGAATACGTCGCCCTGACGATGGTTGACTTGATGCGCGGCGTGGTGACGGGCGGCACGGCGACCGCCGCGGGCGCGGTCGGCGTCCCCTCCGCAGGCAAGACCGGCACGGTCAACGACCACACGGATGTCTGGTACATCGGCTACACGCCGACTTACGTGACCGGCGTCTGGATGGGCTACCCGGACCGCAAGCGGAATCTCGGCAGCGACATGACCGGCGGCCACGGCGCGCTGCCCATCTGGGTCAACTTCATGAAAGACTTTTTGAAGGACAAAGAGAAGGAGAACTTCGAGAAGCCGCCGAAGATGCCCGAAGACATCAAGGAACTCTTCCAGCAACGCCAGCGCGAGATGTCCGAACAACGTTCAGCCGAAATCGCCCAGACGCGCCTCCAACGCGGCGACCGCAGTACGCTCCCGGCAGCCTTCGCCGAACCCAAACTCGAACAGATCACGCTGCCACCGCCCGCCGGAGCGTCAGGCGCATCCGACGGCGAGGCTGACGGCGCGCCCAGACGCTCCGAACCGCTCGTACCCAACCGCGGCGACGACGATTCACCGCCGCCGCCCGCCGCCACTCGCCCCCGCGAAGTGGAGACGAAAAAGAAAGGCAAGAAGGGCGCGGACGACCCGAACTAACGAAACAATGAAGGCGGAACGATGAACGCGGAATGAAAGACAAGTTGCTTTCATTTCGCGTTCATCGTTCCGCCTTCATTGTTTCGTTAGTCTCTTACCAAAGTATCCGTTCCAGATAATACGGCAGCATCTTGCGCCACCACGGCCAGTCGTGGTCAACGTCGTGACCCCAGAGTTCCAGCTTGTGCGGAATGCCTTTCGACGAGAGCACCGCCGAGAGTTGCTGGCTTCGCTCCGGCGCTTCGTAAGCTCCCTGCCCCGACACGATGTAGATCGCTTCGGCACGCCTGAGAATCGGCAGGTAATGATCGTCGTTCAAATTCGGCAGATACGACATCGGGTTGTTGAAATAAACGTTCTCGTCGTGGTAGCCCTTCAGGTAAGAGCGCACGTCGTAGCTGCCGCTCATCGCGATCATCCCGCGCAACAGATCGGGGTGACGAAAGTAAGCGTTGGCCGATAGAAACGCACCGAGGCTCGCGCCCGTCACCAGCGGACGCGCGTTCGCGTCGCCCGCGTCGTTGCGGATCAAGGGCAGCACGTCCTCCGTAATATACGAATCGTAACGCGACAACAACTCCGCCTTCCACGCGGGCGAGGCGTCTTCGTTCAACAGGCTGTAACGGTTGACGCTGTTGATCGAATAGACGCGCACGCGACCGGCCTCGATCAGATAGCGGATCGCGTCAACCAGATGAAACCGTTCGTACTCCAGAAAATCCGCGCCCGCCGTCGGGAACATCAACAACGGGTAGCCCGCATGCCCGTAAGCCACGAGCGGCATCTCCATCCCCAAACGATGACTGAACCAAGCCGTGATGCGTCTCTCCATAGACCCCTCTTCACACCGGCGCGTACACACGCGCGCAAGATTAACGAGCTATACTGTCTTACGTTGGAATTGCGGTGACAGATAATCTCTTACTTCGCGCCCACGCGCAAGCCGCGTCCGTCGTCAATGCCCCTCGCTTGACGCTCCCGCAAACGTTCTGCTATAAAAATTCACCCACGACGGGCACACTCTGCCCCACCGGGTACACCAAATATTCCGCAGTAGCTCAATGGCAGAGCATTCGGCTGTTAACCGAAGGGTTGTAGGTTCGAGTCCTACCTGCGGAGCCAATATCTAAAACGACTTAAGGCGACTGGAAACGGTCGCCTTATTCGTTTTCTCCCTTTTCTTCTCCCTTACGCCTCATTTAATCAATTTATCAGCATTGAGTGGCATAGCGGTCAAATAATTTTTCAGAAGTTTGTAGGCGGCGCGGTGGCGGCAGGGATGTGGTGCTTTGAAAGCGGCACACTGACAAGTTCCGTTAGCCTCATATATCTCGCCGGACTCCGAAAGTATTAACAGAGACTTACCTGTAAAGTGCATGTACGGATGGGTGTCCTTTGCGCGCTCAAATAATGTTTGCGCTGCCGGGTTGCGCAAGTCCTTTGCAGAACGTTTGACCGGTGAATTGACGAATCAATTATTTGTTTACTTGCGACCGAGGAGGAAGTAGGTGGGCATGTCGCCTTTGCCTTTGACGTTGACCGTGCCTCGGGCTTCGAAGAGGTAGGCGTCGCGGAGGCGTTCGTATGTGGCGGAGGTGACTTGGATGCGTCCGGGGGTGCTGTGCGATTCCATGCGGCTGGCGGTGTTGACGGCGTCGCCCCAGAGGTCGTAGATGAACTTGGAAGTGCCGATGATGCCCGCCACCACCGGCCCAGTGTTGATGCCGGTGCGGATGTCGAGCGATGCGCCGCGCGCGCGGTTGAACTGTTGAAGCGCGTCCTGCATGTCGAGCGCCATTTCGGCCATCGCTTCCGCGTGGTCGGAGCGACGCTCGGGCAGCCCTGCCGCGACCATGTAAGCGTCGCCGATGGTCTTGATCTTTTCCAGGCCGTGACGGGTGGTGAGTTCGTCGAACGACGAGAAGATTTCGTTGAGCAGATAGACCAACTCGACGGGCTTGATGAGCGCGGACATCTGCGTGAAGCCGACCACATCGGCAAAGAGAATGGTGGCTTCCGTGAAGCTTTCCGCGATGATGCCCTGATCTTCCTTGAGGCGTTCGGCGATGGCCGAAGGCAAAATATTCAGGAGCAGCCGCTCGGACTTTTCGCGTTCGATGCGCAACTGCGCGAGATAAGCTTGCTCGCGATCTCTCAGACGCTTCTTCTCCAGAGAGGCTTCGACGCGCGCGCGCAGGATGACGGGGTTGAAAGGCTTCGGGAGATAATCTTCCGCGCCCATTTCGATGCAACGCACGATGCTGTCGATCTCGTTGAGCGCGGAGATCATGATGACGGGAATATCGTGCAACTCGGGCGTCGCCTTGAGGCGTTCCAAGACCTGATAACCGTTCAACCCCGGCATCATAATGTCGAGCAAGACGAGATCGAACTTCCGCCGTTGCACCGCCTCCAACGCCTGCACACCATCAGGCGCACATTCCACTTCATAACCTTCGCGCGCGAGTCGCCGTGCGAGGATGTCGCGGTTAGTCTCGCTATCGTCAACGACGAGAATCGCACCGCCCTGTTCCACCTGTCTCGTGTGGGCATTGTCGATGGCGTGGATGGTGCTCACGAGGTTGGCGATCATCGAGGAGACGCCCGCGTCCGGCGGGCGGAGATCCGCGCTGCTGGCTTCGAGGTCGGAGAAACGGACGATGTCTTCGATGAGTTCGAGCAACTGGCGACCGGCGGTGTGGATTTTTTCGAGGTCGGCGGCGAACTCCGACCCCTCCGGCGCGTCTTCGATCAGCATCTCGCTGTAGCCGATGACGGCGTTGATGGGCGTGCGCAGTTCGTGGCGGACGTGCGCGCCGAAGGCTTCCAAATCGAGATCGGGCGTTTCGCTGCGCGCCGGGTGGAGCAGGTCGCCGACGCGCGTGCGCAACTGCTGCCCGGCGGTCAGGATTTTTTCGAGGTCGGCGCGCGAACTCTGCGCGTAGTCCGCGTCGGCGGCGGCAGTAGTAGTGGCGGTGGTGGCGGCGGTCGCACCTTCGATCAGCATCTCGCCGTAGCCGATGATGGCGTTGATGGGCGCGGACAACTCGTGGCGGATGTGCGCGAGGAGGGTGGTGCGCGCGCGCGTCGCGTCGGACGAGAGATCGCTGCCGGTTGGTGCGTCGCCGGTCATGAGGCGGCAGTCCGGTTGAGCATCGATTCGATCTTTTCGAGGAGACGCGCGAGTTCAATCGGCTTGGTGTCGTAGTCGTCGCAACCGGCTTCGAGCGCGCGCTCGCGGTCGCCCGACATGGCGTGCGCGGTCAGGGCGATGACGGGGATGCCGCGAGTCGCGTCCGCGCCTTTGAGTTGACGCGTGGCCTCCCAGCCGTCGAGCACGGGCAGACTCATGTCCATCAGGATGAGATCGGGCGTCTCCTGTTGCGCCATCTCCACGCCCTGCTTACCGTCCACAGCAATGCTCACCTCGTAGCCTTTGCGCGCCAGACGCCGCGAGAGCATGTCGCGGTTCATCTCATTATCTTCGACCAACAATATCTTCGTCATAATTACTTTCCTTGCGATTGTAGTAAGAGTCTTAAGGCGGAAGTTTTAGGAGGGGATTTTAACCGCGCCGCCGCGCTGGCGCGCGCGCATGCCGACCTCGACCATTTCTTTGACGGCGCGGAGCAAATCGTCGCGGCTGTAAGTTCCCTTCTCCAGAATCTTCTCGACGTAGCCGTTCAGCCGCAGGCGATCTTCGAGCGTGATGTCTTTCGCGGTGATGACGACGACGGGGATCGTGTGGCCGTCGGGTTGCTTGTGCAACTCCTGCACGAACTCGAAGCCGTCCATCTCCGGCATCATCAAATCCAGCAAAATCAGTTGCGGGCGTTGGGCGGCCACCTGTTCGAGCGCGGCGCGCCCGTTGGCGGCTTCGCGCACGTCCCAACCTTCCTGTTCGAGCACACGCACCAGCAGAGCGCGTGCCGTTTCGTCATCTTCCACGACGAGCGCGGGAGCGTGCTTGCCCGTCGCCGGGTTGCGCCGGTACTTGGCGAGCACGGCGGTCAGTTGTCCGCGGTCGAAAGGCTTCGTCATGTAATCCGCCGCGCCGAGCGCGTAGCCCTTGTTCTTGTCGTCCACGATGGTCAACATGATGACGGGGATGTCGGCGAGTTCGGGGTCGGCCTTGAGGGCGGCGAGCGTCGCCCAGCCGTCGACGCCGGGCATCATCACGTCGAGCGTGATGGCTTCGGGGCGCAGCGTGCGTGCGAGTTGGATGGCCTCTTCGCCGTCGGTCGCGCACTCGACCCTGAATCCGGCACGACCTAACGCGCGTTGCAACAGATCGCGCGCCACCGGGTCGTCGTCCACGACGAGCACCGTGCTCGCATCTTCGGCGAAGGACTCCGTCCCTTCGGGGTCAACTTCCGACGTGAGCGGTTGCTCCTGAGGTTCGCTCCGCACGTCCGAGGGCAACGTGATCACAAACGTCGAACCTTCGCCGCGCACGCTGCTGACGCCCATCGTGCCGCCCATCATCTCGCAGAATTTTTTCGTGATGACGAGGCCGAGTCCCGTGCCGCCAAACTCGCGCGTGGTCGAAGCGTCGGCCTGCGAGAAGGGTTGAAAGAGCTTGTTCATCTGCTCTTTCGTGATGCCGATGCCCGAATCTTTCACGCTGAAATTGACCCAGCCGCTGCCGTCCGCCTCGCGTCGTTCCACTTTGAGCACGACCGTGCCGCCTTTGGTGAACTTGCAGGCGTTCGAGAGCAGGTTCAGGAGCGACTGTCGAACTTTGGTCAGATCGGCGTGCATCATGCCGAGTTCGGGGTCGGCATGGACGACGAGCGTGTTGTCGTTTTTGACGACGAGCGGTTTGATGGTTGATTCGAGTTCGGCGACGAGCGCGGGGATGGAGAAGGATTCGAGATAGAGTTCGGTTCTGCCCGCTTCGATCTTCGAGAGATCGAGAATGTCGTTGATGAGCGCGAGCAGGTGTCGCCCGGCGGTCTGAATTTTTTGCAGGTCGGGGACGAACTCGTCCTGTCCCGCGTCCGTCGCTTCCTCTTGCAGCATTTCGCTGTAGCCGATGATGGCGTTCAGGGGCGTGCGCAGTTCGTGCGACATGTTGGCGAGGAAAGTGCTCTTGGCCTGATTGGCGGCCTCCGCTTCCTCCTTCGCCAGTTGCAACTCGGCCTGCGTCTCCTGCAACTGATTGAGGGCGTTCGATAGACCGTCGTTCGCACGCTTCAAGGCGCGCAGCATCCGCCCGCGCTGGATCACCCTGATGGCGACGACCGCCAAAAGCAGCGTGATGAAGAGGATCGTGATCAGCTTGTAGAGCGTCCGGTTGAAGGCGCGGTTGACTTCGGCGAGTTGCAACTGGGCGTCGGTCTTGTAAAGCTGCTTGATCTGTTGCAGGTCGGCGCGCACCTGATTGAAGGCGGGGAGACTGTTGACTTGATCAACCTGCACCGCCTCTTTGATGTTGCCCTCCAGAATCTTGCCGATGACTTCGTCGCGCGCTTTGAGATAGGCCGACCAATTCATCTCAAACTTATCGACGGCCTGCAACAAGTGCGGCGAGTTCGCATGTTGCCGCTCCTCCACGATCAGGCGTGCGATGCGTTCTTCGGCGGCGTGTGATTGGTCGGCGTATTCGACTTGGAGGTTGGGATCGTCGGTCGTGAAGGCGTAGAGCATGATGCGACGGACTTCCTGCGTCTGGTATTGCAACTCGCCGAGCAGATCGATCCCCTGCGCCGTGCCCTCGTACATCTGCTCCACCTGACGATTCGCGCGCAGAATATCGCGCACGACGTACCAGCCGACGGCGACGACCATAAGGCCGATCAGCAGAAACACCAACGTGAATCTATAGCGGTGTAAAGTTCGATTCATGAATCCGAGCCTGCCGGGGCGAGGCGCGCGGCGCATGTCGCCCACCGGCGGCTACTTGATGCGATAGCCTGAGTCGCCGGGTTTGCGCCCGTCCACGCTCAGCACGTTCACCTTCGAGTAGTCCACTTGATCCGCGCGCACGTAGCCGATTGCGCCCGGCGTGTAATGCACGTATTGAATCATCGCGTAAGTCGAGGTCAATTCTTTGGGAGTTTGCTGGATGGATTCATTGAATTGTCCCTGCCGGAAATATTTTTGATAGTAGTTTTCGTCCCAGCCGTAGATCGAGCGCAGGATTGCGCCGCGCTCCGGTTGGTTGGCCGGCTGGCGCATGGCGATGACGACCTTCGCGCCGTTCGGCCACTGACCGCGCTCGGCCTTGAAATACTTGCGCAAGGTATCGAACGAGATGTCGCGCGCGGAGTTTTTCGGATTGACGATGATCGCCACGTCGCCCGCTTGCAGCGTGGCAGGCGCGAGCGTGGCGGCAAAGGCGCGCTGCGCCTCGCTGCCGGTTGCGGATGACACCGACACCCGGCTCGACGCGAGCAACACTATCAGGATGAGAGACGCCGCGAAGGCTCTGACCTTCATTTAACTTTCCCCTTAGAACGTAAAAGCGAGTTGCATGATGAGTTCGTCGAGCGCAGTCAGGCCGCGCCGCTCGGTGCGATCATACTGTGCCTTGAAGGCCGCGTAGTTCGTCAAGTCGTAGCGCAAGCCGAAGGACGGGCCGTTGCGCCGACCGACGGCGAAAAAGAGCGGGTCGCGCGCGGGCGCGTTCACATACTGGTAACGGAGGTAAGGCTGCGCTTTGCCGAAGCGACGCGCAAACTGCGTGTAGAAACCGGGGGTGTAGATTGGCGCGCGGCTCGCGCCCTCTGGCTTGTGCCGGATGAACACAGCCTCGTTCAACCACTCGTAGCGCGGGCTTTGATAGACGATGTGCCCGGCGATGATCTTTTGATCGATATTCGGCGCGGCGAGCGGCGTCACCTTGTCGCGGTAAAACGAGATGCCGGTTTGTAGTCCGGGCAGCCAATCGGGGCGCGCATTGAGTCCGAGGTTGTACGACTTGCCGTTGTTCTCGTCGAAGGCGGTCTGCACCGAGCGGTCGGACGGCGAGCGCGCGGCGCGCCCGTTGCCGACCTCGGCGATGTAGCGCAAGTCGAGAGAGCCGGAAGGGATGCGCCCCGTCGCCGACACGCCGACGTTGTGCAGCGGCAACAGGCCGCCCTGACTCTCGAAGGCGAAGAGGAAGGGACGATTGGCGGCGGTGGCGAAATACGAGCCGTGATGAAACGCCGTGTTGTAGTAACCGATGCCGGAGTGATAACGCCCCGCGCTCAAGTTCAAATAGTCGTTCATCGCGTAGCGCAGCAAGAGGCGATGAAGCTCGAACTCGAAAGAGTTGTCGCGTTTCGCCTCCAGGATCAGTTCGCTCACGACGCTGAACTTCTCCGATAGCTGCGACGTGATGAACAGATCGAGTTGGCCGAGACTGAATGCGTTGTTCGTGCCCTTCTGGTTGGTGGCGCGCAGGTTCACATCGGCGAAGCCCTGAATCTTGAGACGCGGGCCGGTCGCCCCGGTTTCGTGTTCGTGCTCGCCGAGAATCGCCTGCGCCTGTTCGGACTCCTGCGCGGGGGCTTCGGTCGTCGCCACCTGCGGCGCGGCGGCGTTGGCGGGAGGCGGCTGGCCGTTGTTGGCAGCGTTCGTTCTCAGTTCCCTGACCTGCCCCTCCAAATCTTCAATTCGCCTGAGCAGTTCGCGGAGTTGCGCCTGCTCGTCGCCCTGCGCGGCAACGACGGCGGTCGGCTTCTGCGCCGCGTCCTGCGTCGTGTCCTGCGTCGTGAAGACGATCTCCAGACGGTTGAACTTCTGGCTGATGCGCGGCGGTTGTGCGCCCGCCTGCAACTCGAAGGAGAGCAGCACGTCGTTCTGTCTATGCTCAAGGCGCGCACGGGTAAAGCCGCGACCTTTGATCTCGCCGGGCGTCGGCTGCGTCGCTTCCGTCGCCGGAATCAGGACGTAGAAACGGCCTCCGGCGCGATAGGCGGAATAATCGTCGAGCGAGGCATCGGATGCGAGGGTGACGCGCGAACCGTCGGCAGTGTCGCTAACGCGCACCGGCACGATGCGTCTCATGCGCGCACGGACGGCGGGCGCAGCAGGAGGCGCAGGACGCGCCGGAGTGCCCGCGTCACGCGCGGAGGCCAGACGGTCGAGTTGTTGTGCGCGTGACGGATTGAAGTTGGTGCAGAGCAGAAGGGCGGCGAGTGATAGACAAACGACGCAGTTGAACAGCCTGTGTGTGTGCTTCATTGTAAAAAAACAGTTGTGACAGATGAACCAAAGAGCAGAAATTGTGCGCACCTGAGCGGGCAGACATGAAGTAGCAGGGCGATAATACGACGTTGGGCGCGGCGAAGCTAGCATTTAATTTGTGCGTGCGAGTTTGGCGCGGTGTTTGGGAGCAAACTGCATCGACGCGCGGTTGATGGAGGTTGATATTTAGAGACAGGATGTTAGCGTCTGTGGAAACTTCTGGGGCGGGGTTAGTCCGCCTCTTTGCCGTAGAGCCGCTGGACGGTGGGAACTTCCGCGGCCAGCGACGGGTAGTTCCGAAGAATGTTCTTCGCCCTTCTGCGCAGTGCGAATCGATCATTCAGGCCGAGAAACTTCGACGCCTCGGTTTTTCGTTCCTCGTTCAAGCGCAGCGCTTCCTCGATGTATGAGAGTTCCACTCTGGCCAGCTCGACATCCAGATCAATCCCGTCGCCCGCATTTTTGTTGAGGGCGAATCTGGCTTCGGGCGCGACGACGGATTCCGTGGCGGCGGACAACTCTTGCGGCAGGTCTTCTTTTTCGATCCGCAGATGACCGTGATAATTGGCGTAGATGTTGGCTCGCTCCAACACGGCTTTCAGTTCGCGGATGTTCCCCGGCCACTGGTACTTTCTCAAAACCTCCGTGGCCTCTTCGCTGATCTCCGTGATGCGCGTGCGTCCCTGACGGCGAAAAAGTTTGAGAAAATGGGCGACCAGAAGAGGTATATCCCCCGGTCGTTCCCTGAGCGGCGGGAGGACGATTTGTAAACTCTTCAGACGAAAGTAGAGGTCTTCGCGGATTCGACCTTCGGCAACGGCCTTTTCCAGATCGCGGTTCGTGGCGCAGATGATCTGCACGTCAACGCTGATCTCGTTCGTGCTGCCGACGCGCGAAAATTTTCGCTCTTCGAGAAAACGCAACAGCTTCAACTGAGCGTCGGAGGGCAGGTCGCCGATCTCGTCGAAGAAAAGGCCGCCGCCTTTTGCGCGTTCGATGTAGCCGAGACGCCTTGCGCTCGCGCCCGTAAACGCGCCCGCCTCGTGCCCGAAGAGTTCGCTCTCGATGAGGTTCGGATTGAGAGCGGCAATCGCCACCGACACGAAAGGCCCCTTCGCGCGCCAGCCGAGACGATGTATGGCGTGCGCCACGAGTTCCTTGCCTGTGCCCGTCTCGCCCCTGATGAGCACCGTCACGTAGCCTTCCTGCGCCACGACCTGGATGAGTTGTTTGATGTGCTGGAGTTGGGGCGACGCGCCGACGAGTTCGGCGGGTTCGAGGCGTTCGAGCCGCTCTTCCAGTTGCTCGACCTGACGCGAAAGGCGTGCGTGCTCAAGTGCGGTCTTGAGGCGTTGGCGGAGTTCGTCCAGCCCGGCTGACTTTTGGAAGAAGTCGGCCTTCTGGATGAAGTCGGTCGCGCCGAGACGCATGCACTCGACCGCCGTCTCAATGTCGCCGTAGGCGCTGGTCATCACGACCGGCACGCCGCGTTGCGCCTCCAGAAATCTTTTTAACAACTTCACGCCGCTGCGATCATGGTCGTCGGATTCGTCGAGTCGGATGTCGAGCAGTACGACATCGGGGCCGTCGCCGAACGCTTTGAGAGCGGCGGCCTCGTCCGAAGCGGTCACGACATCGAAATCGCGCTTCAAAGCTCTTTCCAGCGCGCTCAGGAAGGACTTGTCGTCGTCTATGATCAGTAATGTCCGGGCGTGTGTCGCCATTGTGGCTATCATAGCTCAAAAAAAGATCGTGACAACCCGCTATCGCGGCGCGGAGACGGACGCCGCCAATAAGAGCCGGAATCCCGCGTCGCGCGTCGAGGTCAACGTTCCGCTACCTCCTCGCCACGACCGAGTAGAGATGAGACACGAAAATTCCCAGATGGACGAAACTCATCACGATCAGCAACAGCGTCAACCACACCAAAAACTCGCCCGCATTTAGGTTGCCGTCAACCAACTCTTGAAGTGCGTGCGGCGGCTGCATCCCGAAAAAAGCCGAGATGGCATCTTCGAACCCGTGCATGAAATGAAATTTCTCATGGTCGCGTTCTCGATGCGACATCATGCCGTACATGAGGCCGAAGAGTATGAGCCAGCCCGCCAGAGCCGCGATGAAGACCGCCATCGAACTGAGCAGTAGGTCGAGATACCAGCGCGCCGGGTAGAAGATCCACGCCCACGCTTTGTTTCGCATGAACCAGAGCCGCCGGTGAAGGTGGCGCGCTTTGGCAAGGCCGGACTGCTCCTCGTTAAACTGGTTGAAGCTGCGGAAGCTCAAAATCAGTTCGCTCAAAATCCCGATCTCCGCATTCAACTCGGAGATTTGCCGCGTCTCGGAGCGGAACCAAGTGCCGATGGACACCACCTCGTCCTTGATCTCCGCGAACCGGCTCCGCGTGTCGAGGTGATACTCGACGCCGTAGAACATGCACTCGGCGAGCACCTCCAACTGGTGTTTGAGCGAAACCGCTTCAAGCGAAGTGGTCGGCGTGCGATGCCCCAGATATTCCTGCGCTTCGAGCGCGAGCAGACTGCCGCAGACCGCATCCGGCACTGACTCGGCGGCTTTGAGAATGCGCGCGGCGCGCCTGATCATCAGGTCGGCGATGAGCAGGAGTCGCCCCGGCGCGCTGTGCGTCCCGCCGGTGTTGCTCGTGGCGGAGGCTTCGTCAGGCGGCCAGCAGAAGTCTGCCGCTTTGCCCCCGTTCGCCGCGAATTTATCTTGCAGGCCGGAACGCATCCAGACATCGAAGACGCCGGACTCCGGCTTGTACATGACCTTGCTGTAGAAACCCTTTCCGGTGCGGGCTTTCAGATAATCGCTGTTCTGCTGCCACGTCTCCCGCTCCAGATCGGTCAACTTGTGCCCGCTCGTGATGAAGACGCGCTGCGGCACGCCGGGGAGCACGGCGAACTCGCCGTCGCGCGCCTGAATTTTCGAGAGACTCTTCTTCCGGTCGGGGAAGTTCAGGTAGATGTCCTCGAACGTCAACTCGATGTTGTTCGCGTCGTCGCCCGTCAACATCTCTTCCATCATCCCGTAAGAGGTCATAACGTGACAGCGGAAGCCGAAACGATAGGCCGTGTAGGCGTTGAAGTATGAATAGTTCTCTTCCTCGTCGATGGCGGCGGCGCAGTGCAGGCGCAGGGGAATGTAGGAGGCGTCGGTTCGCAGCGCGAGGTGGCGGCGGATTTTGTTCCGCAGGCAGGTCGGGTCGAACAGCGGCGAGAATCCGTCCTCATGTAGTTTGAGGATCGCCTCGAAGTCATCGAGAAAACTGGCCGCGCGTGGGAAGTGTGCTTTCCTGAGCAGCGGGTCGGCGGGCGTAAAGGGGCTGACGATCACCCAGTGAACTTCGGGGAAAGACAACAGCAACATCGCCACGACGGCCTGCCAGCCCTTGCTCCGGTCAATCGGGTCGAACTCGTCCAGCGAGGTGAGCGAAGGAACGTCTATAAGCGCGACCGCGTTGAACAGTGCGGAATCACCCGACGACTGACCCGTCCGGCCTTCGAGCCACCCGGCGAGTTTGCGAAACGTCTGCGGAACCCACTGGACGTTAGCGGCAGAGTCTTTCGGCGGGGGCGGGGGAAGGATGGAGTGAACTTCGAGCACGCCCCTGAAGCGCAAATAGCGCCCGACGCTTCGCGCAAATTCTTCTCGTTCGCTGATGAGGAATATCTGGCTCATTGATTCAAGTTTCCGCTGCCACTTGCTGCCACTTGCGCCCTAAACTCCCGGCCATCGTTCGTCGGCGGGTGGGAGCTAACGAATTGCAGTCGCGCCGAACCTACTCTGCTTCATTCATCTCGTTGCGCAGTTCGATCAAAGCCCCGTCCAGCCCTGCGTACCACTCGTTGAACGGGTTGCGACCGGATTGGAGAGAGTTGCGCAGACGCTTCAACTTTGTCTTGTCTTTAAGGCTTCCGAGCACGTCGAGTTCCTGAAAGACTTCGCTGTAAGCGACCGACGCATTTTTGTCCGCGTCCGATTCCGGCTCATCGCGCGGGAGCAGGGTCTGGACCTTTTCCCACGTCTCGCTGTAATCGAGGTCGGCGTCCGCCACAATCTTCTCCACGTTCTCGGACTCCGCAGGCTGACCGTCGCCGTAGAGCAAGCCGCGCGCGCGCTCCAGCCGCTCTTCCTCGTCGCCGTATGAACTGAGAATCTCCTTCATATACTCGTCGTCGAAGTCGTACCCGCTCCACGCCTGTAGGTCAACGCTGATGGGCAGAAACAGGTGCGCGAGGCGGTGTTTGAGCGTGGAGAGGCGTTGGGCGTGGGTTACAACCTGACGATTTTTAACGGCTTCCAAAGCCGTCTCGAACGCCTCGTAGTGGGGTTTGGGAAGCAGTTGATAGAGCGCGTCGGAAACTTCGTCAAGCCCGGCGGCATCAACCATGTGGCTGAAGAAAGCGCAGGCCGTCAGTCTCGCCTTGTCCACTCTGGCGCGGACGGATTTCAAATCCACGTAGTTGGAATGCGCGGCGATATGCACTTTCACGTCCGCGCCGTACTTGGGGCAGTTGGCGATCTCCGTCACCCAATCCGTGGTCTTCTGTCTGACCTCGCTCTCGTCGTCTACGCCGGACGGTAACGCGGCTTGCCGGAGGACGATGATCTTATTTTTGTCCACGTCCGTGGCTCTGACCTCTGTCTCCGACAACACGTCGTCGTCGTGCCAGCTATCTTTTTCCGTCATCCCCCAGAGTTCGTATGTGGGAGAGGTCACGATGATCAGTAGTTTCATCCCGTCGCCCCGCTCACTGCGCTGGCGCGTAGCGTCCACAACAGTTCGGCCAGTCTGAACTTGTCGCCAGCGTATTGAATCAGGCACTCGGCCAGATTCGAGTACTCCACCCAACGGAGGTTTCCCTCGCGCGCCTGCTCCGGCTGGCCGCGCCCGGAATCGACCACGAGCCAACGCGCCTTCGACCGCAGCTTTAACCACACCGCCAGAAATTCCTTCGAGGTCATCCTATCCTTGACGCCGTCAATGATCCCTTGATGAATAATTACAAAGTCGAAGAAACCGCCGTCGGGCGGGTTCAACGCATCCAGAAACGCGTTGAAGTCGCGGAGGGCGAAGTTGGTGTCCTGTAGAAAGACGCGTCGCTTCGCCCACACCGCGAGCCGCCGGTTAAACTCTTCGCCCTTATATTTTTTCACACCGTGCGTGGCCGCGCCGTCCTTCTCCAGCCAGACCCTCTCGTCGATGATGGCGACCGAAACGGCTGCCGTCTCCTTGACGCGAAAGCGGCTCTCCTTTTCCAGCGTCTCGGTCGTGATCTCCTCCGCACCGGCGGTGATGCCCGCGCGCCTTTCGAGCATTCGGGCCGTGGGCGACTCAGAATCCAGAGACTCGTGATAGGCCGCCAGAGCAAACAGTTTGCTCTCGTTCGCGCCGGGACGATGATCGAAGACGAGCCACTTCTTTTGCGTCTCGGCGGGGATGTCTTTCCACTCGTCTTCGAGTTCGGTTCCGCCCCGGTCGGCGATGGTGCTCTTGTACTTCGACCAGCGCACGAAAATCTCAAAGTCGCCCCACCACTTTTGCACCCAGTGCTGTCCGAGTTCGGCGACCAGCATGGCGGGCGTCTTCAACGCGGGGGTGGGCATGAACGCCAGCGAGCGTCTGAGTTGCGCCCTTCCTTCGGGAATGTCGTCCTCCGAGCCGTCGAAGATGATCACGCGCGGGGGGATGAAATTGAGTTTCGCCGCGAGCCAACTCCACTCCTCCGGGCTGGCAGGTTTGGGGAGCGCGAGGAACCAGTGGCGCGGGCTTTCGCCCTGATCTATGCGCGTCTTAAAGTCGGCGGGGGAATAGAAGTCAACCCCCGAACGGCGAAAGTGCTCTTGCACGCCGGGCGCGGGCGGCGTCATGACGACGAGCACCCTTTTCGGTCGCAGCAGGTAAAAAGTATAAGTGAGGTTGCCCGTTACCTGCCCTTCACGCCGCTCGATGTTTTCGAGATTCACTTTGATGATCGGCGGCTGCGCGCCCTGCCCCTGATCCCACTGTTCAAATTTCAAGTCGATCTCGTCTTGTTTGACCATCCGCAGGTAGGCCGCGCAGATTTTGATCTCCTTCATGCCCCAGTGCTTGGGCTTGACGACGCCGGTGATGGGATCAGTTAAAGGATCGGCCAGAAACCTGTTCAAGTTTGCGACGACGCCCTGCGTCGCGCCCGGAGAGTCTTGCGTCTTGAGTTGGTCTATGATTTTCACCTTGTAGTAATCATTCGCCCACCCGGTTCCGCCGTCGTCCCAATTCACCTTGACGCTGATCGTGAATCTCAACTTGCCGTCGCCCGTCCCTCTGGTCTTGATCAAATCCAACTGTTTGGCGTCGCCGTACTTGGCGGTGTTGCGGACGAGGTTCTCCAGAATGGTGTAAAAAGCCTGCGCCCCGACCTGCCCGTGCGGGATGTCCAACTCCGGCGCGCGCCCCTCCGCGTTGTCGTACTTCTGCTCGAACAGCGGCTCGAAACTCACCCCGCCCTGCACGCCCTGATGCGAGCGGATGATGTTGCTGGTCAGGCAATACTGCCCGTTGAAATGACTGATCAAATTATTACAGTTCGTGATCATGCACCACGAGGGCGCGGAGGTGGCGACCTGCGCGATGAAGTCCATGCGCTTCTGAAGATAACTGAGGAAGGCCGGTACGTTCTGCCTGATCTTGATATTCATAGCTTACGCGTCCGAGTGGCAGGTAAGTGTCCGAGAGAACGATCTCAGGGTGAGAATACTCTTAACGTTCAGCTAGTCGAGTCGCCCGCGATCACATGAGCGGGTTCGTCGCCCATCCCGGCGCAAAACGTCTTACTTGAGTTCTTGCGCGAGATGCCATAGGACGTGCGACCCTATGTTGTGCGACATGTTGCGCGACATGATGGCCGCGATGGCGGAACGAAGCGAAAACATCCTGCGCTGGTCGTCCATCTCCAGAAAATGGAACGGAGCCATGATGCTCTGGACAGCCGGTTGCAGAACCAGAGCGAGCAGGTTGATGGTGATCTGTTCGAGCGAGTTGATCGAGACGATGCCGACGACCCTTTTGAATCCGGAGGGAGTGCGCTCGGCTCCCGCCGCGATGACGATGGGCATGAAATAGATGTGCTTGATGTTGCAGTTCTTACTCTGAAAGAGTGAGAAGATCACCGCGTTGAGCGTGGTCTTAATCTCTTCCCGCTTCTTACGCAGTTCGTCCAGTTTGGTTTTATAGTAAGAAGGCTCGCCGTCTGGTGGCAGCCGCTCTAACATTTTGAGCGCCTCTTCGCTCAAGCGTCGCTCGCCGGATTCCCTCAGCGACTCTTCGACGCGTGCGCCCTTCTCCGGTGCGGCAGGAGACTCTTCCTCCGGTTGGCTCGTAACGAACTTCTCGATAATCTGCGCCACCAGCCCATCCGTCACCCGCTCGGCGGCGATCTCAAGCACCTGCACGGTCCGCGACCCGAATTTCACAGACCTCAGGTAGGTCTGCTCCTCTCCCTCTTGCGGCGCGTGTTCGTTAGTGAAATGGAACCAGAGTTCCCGGTCGTTTTCTACCAGCAGTCTGGTAAAGCTGAAGCTTTTGAGCGCGTCCTTAAACTCTTCGCGGCTGAACTCTCGGTGGATGCAATCGCTCTGCGCCTCATCCATCTTCCCGACCGACTGGGGGTTGAATAACAACGGATTATTAGTTCCGAGCACGTAAGACCAGCGGGCTACCGTCAGGTAAGCCTTCAAGTCGATCTCGCGAAAGATGGAGTCGAGCGCGTCATGGTAGTACGCATCCGTTTCGTTATTCAGATTGATCGTCAAGTGCCCACACTCCTTAACTCACCGCCGGGCGGGTGCGCCGCCAGACGTTCGATCTGATCGACGACGGCTTCCGCTATCTCGACCGTCGAATTCCGTCCTCCCACGTCGTGGCCGAGGATGCCCGACTGCTCCACACGATTGATCGCTTCCTCCATCAACGCACAGAAGTTTGCCTGCTGCCAGTTTTCTTCGACCAACGCCGCCAGCGCGCGCAGCGCCGCCAACGGGTTGACGATGCCCTGCCCGCCGATGCCGTCCGCCGAGCCGTGTACCGTCTGATACTCGGCGAGGCCGCTGAGGTCCGGGTGCAGGTAGACGTTCTTGGAGTGCAGGGTGTTGCGTCTGCCCAGCCGCAAATTGAAAATGAGCACCTCGTGCAGGATGTCTGCCACCTCGTTGCCCGCAATCGCCAGAAGGTCGCGCCCCCCCTCGGTGTGAAAGTAGTCGAACAAAATATCGGTCGCATGATTGGGCTGATAGACTTTCGCGTCGGCGTAGAGTTCTCGCGTCCAATTCTCGATCAGGTTGGCAAAGAGGTGGTGCTTGTAGATGACCCAGACATCGTAAGGTTTCCGTAAAACTTTGTCGGCTTCGCCCGTCATGTAGTTGGCGATAAGCTGAAAATTATTTCGGGAGAAAGAACCGGAGAAGTGAATTTCCCCGTCGTCGATCCGACATGAGTCGTTAGCGTAAAAGCCCTGCATCTCGTCGCGGACAAAGAGCAGCCGTTTTTGCTTGAGCGGAATATAGAATGTTTTGATGGCTTTGCCAATAGTTCTGAAGCGGTAGAGCGTTTCGGCGTTAATCGCCGTCTTGAAGATCGCTCTTCCGCCCGAGCGGTAAAACTCACTGTAGAAATTCATCAGACGCTCAAGGTCGTCTTCCACGGCCTCTTCGATGCGCTCGGGCGTCCAATCCAGCATGTGGTGATAGGAGCAAAACTCGTGTTCACACTCTAGGACCTCGACCGGCTTGCCGAGTACGTCGGCGATCCGCTTCAGGCTGCGGCTGAAAACGTCCGTTAACTCTCTCCCCGTGCCGCTCCCTACGATTAATCCGACCTTGTTCATCGGAGTCTCTCCTTTACTCAACGGGTATAACCTTCTGTCCTTCAACTCTCTTCACGACGAACTCGAACGTCGAGCCGCCGTTCGACCAGATGGTGACGTTGCCCATCGCCCCCGCATGATCTCTGACGACGCGCAGCCCGTTACTCACACTGTCGGACGTAAACGTCTGTTTACCTTTCGCCGTCTCATGTATCAGACGGATGATGTCGTAAGCATAGCCCGCGTAGCTCGACGGCTCTTTGCCGTATCGCTTTAGAAACCTCTTGGCGAACTCCGGCGACACTTTGCCGTCAACGAAATGCACGCCCTCGGCTGCCTCGCCGATCTGCCGGCGGGTATCCGACAGTCCCATCGTCATGTCGGCGGTGAGCCGCGACGACACCTGCTGCTCTTTGAGTTGCCTGACTACCGACCCATACGCCGGACCGTAGCCGCACAGGTAGATGACATCCGGCGCGGGGCTGATCTCTTTGAGTTTGCTGATCTGCGCGCGAAAGTCCGTCTGCTGCAACTCGTAGCTTTCGGCGAAGACGACGGCTCCCCCCTGTTCCTCGAACTTCTTTTTGTATGCTTCCAGACTCACCCTGCCGTATTCATCGTTGACATAAATTACGGCGGAAGTTTTCGCCGCAAAGTTGACGGCATTATATCTTGCGATAACTTCGGCGATGCCCAGCGCTTCCGGGTACACGCGAAACGTGTGCTGGCCGTCCGTGATGCCGGGGATGGCGACGGCGATGTAAACCTGCGTCGTCTTGGACTGCGCAGCCAGCGGCGCGAGAGCCTTCGCCACCGAACTCAGCGCGACGATAACGACGGGCGGGTTCTCCGTCGAAACCAGCTTGTTGTAAACCGCCAAGCCCTCTCTCGGTTGATTTTTGCTGTCCTCGTAAAGCACTTTGACTTGGGGCTGCTCGTTGGCGTTGATCTCCTCGACCGCGAGGTCGATCCCTTCCTCGATGTACTGCGCGAACACAGCCCCCGCCCCGGTCTGCGGCAGAATTGCGCCGACCTTGAGCACCTGCCCCTGCGAATCGTCCGCGCCCATCCGCGAGCGTATGACGAAGCCCAACACCGCGACCACGATGATGATGCCGATAATTAATGCACGCCTGTTGCGGCTCATGCCGCGCCCTATCTCACTCGCCATTTTCTAATATCTTTCCACGTCAAAAGTTGTGAACCTACGTTTAAGTCAAAGATAGCTCTGCCGGTGTGCGTCCCCAAAAAAGCGTATCCAGTTTCCCCTCTATGAGCCACGATTCGGGATGCTTCGTTTCGTCCGCGATCCTGCCTTCGACGAGCGCAATCGCGCGGTGCGCGAAATTCAGGGCGGCCTGAACATTTTGTTCCACCAGCAGGATGGCGGCGTTATGCGTCTGCCGGTACTCGTCGAGTATCACGAAGAGTCGCTCTGTGAGAATCGGCGAAAGCCCCGCCGAAGGCTCGTCCAGCAGTAAAATGGACGGGCGTCTGACGAGCACCATCGCGAGAGCGAGACACTGCCGCCAGCCGCCGGACAATGTGCCCGCGCGCAGGTTGAGTTTTGCTTGCAGTCCTAACGTCCCGACGATTTCACCGATGCGCTCCTCCCGCTCCGTCGCTGCCAGACCGAGCGTAGCCATGTCCAGATTTCCCCTCACCGTGAGACTGTGAAACACCCTGCCGCTCTGCATCAGATACCCGACGCCGAGCCGCGCCCTCTGATGCGGCGCGGAATCGCTCACGTCGCGGCCTTCGATCAACACGCGCCCCTTATGAGCTGGAAGGAAACCGGCGGCAATTTTCAACAGGGTAGACTTGCCCGCGCCGTTCGGCCCGATGAGCGCGACCGACTGCCCGCCCCGCGCGGAGAGAGAGACGCCGCAAACGATCTCCTTTTTCTTGTAGGCGGCGTGAACACCGTCGAGGCGAAGCGAAATATTCATGTGCGATTACATTCCCGCGCTTACATCCGAAGGTAAGCGGTTTTCACCTGTGGCGCGGCGAGCACGGCGTTAGGCTCTCCCGAAAAAGCGACCCGCCCCTCGTTCATAAAGAAGGCCACATCGACGTGCTCGCGCACGACGTTCATGTTGTGCTCGATGATGATGACGGTCTTGCCCCCGGCGACTACCTTGCGGACGAGTTCGAGAATTTTATCGACCATTCGTGGATTGACCCCGGCGGTCGGTTCGTCCAGCAGGAGCACGTCCATCTCCGCCGCCAGAAGCCGCGCCAACGCCAGAAGTTTTTGTTGACCGTAAGAGAGATCGACCGCCAGTTCATCCTCCCGCCCCGCGAGGCCGACAGACTCAAGCAACTCTTCCACGCGACCGCGCAGTTCCTTCTCTTCGCGGCTCACCTGCCACCGCTTGATGATCGACATGATCGCGCTCTCGCCCTTCTGCCCCTTGAACGCCATCGAGACGTTGTCTCTCACCGTAAGCCGGTCGAAGACGCGCACGTCCTGAAAAAGTCGCCCGACGCCCGCCTGCGAAACGCGCCACGGGGCGAAGCCGGATATTTTTTTGCCGTCGTAATAAACGTCGCCTTCCGTCGGGCACAGCAGCCCGCTGATCAGGTTGAAGATGGTGGTCTTGCCCGCCCCGTTCGGCCCGATGAGCGCGGAAACTTTCCCTTCGTCGAAGGCGAGCGACGCCCCGTCCACGGCCAAGACGCCGCCGAAGGCTTTCGTCACATTTTGCAGTTCGAGCTTGCTCATTGGTAGCGATACTCTCCCATCAACCCCTGCGGCCTGTAACGCATGATCAGGATGATCAAGACTCCGTAGATCACCTGTCGCAGATTGGGAGCGATGTTGTCGGGGATGCCGAGGAAACTGAGCGCCTCCGGCAGCAGGAGCATGAGCGCTGTCCCCGTCAGCGGCCCGGTGACGTTTCCTGTCCCGCCAATGATGATGATTGACAGGATGAAGATCGATTCCACCAAAGTGAAACTGGTCGGGTCGATGTAGCGCAAATAACCTGCGAACACAGTTCCGGCCACCGCCGCGAACCCGGCGGCGATGGCGAAGGCGATAACCTTAAACTGCGAAACCCTTTTTCCCAGAGACTCCGCCGCTATCTCGTCCTCGCGGATCGCTTTGAGCACACGCCCGAACGGCGACTGCCCGATGAGGTACAGCAGCCCGCCGCAAACGGCGGCGACGACAACGCTGAACGCCAGATAAGACCCGGCGCTCGTGAGCGTCAGGCCGAACACGCTCGGTCTGGGGATGTCGGAAATGCCGAACGGCCCCTGCGTCAGTTCGACGCAGTTATAAAGCACCGAGAAGACGATGATCTGAAAACCAAGCGAAGCCAGCACGAAGTAGTCGCCGCGCAGCCGCAGCGAAGGGAGTGAGATCAGGAAACTGATCGCCACCGCGCCCACGATACTGAGCAGCATCGCCGGCAGAAACGGAAACGATAACTTCATCATCAGGAGCGAACAAATATAAGCCCCGATGCCGTAGAAAGCCGCGTGGCTCAGCGAGAGCAATCCGGTGTAGCCGACCAGAAGGTTGAGCGACAGAGCCAGTATCGCGTAGATACTGATCATGTTCAGGACGTGGAGCGCGTAAGTCATGCGGCTATCTCTTCGACCCGGCGACGGCGGCCAAAAATCCCTTCCGGGCGAAGCAGTAAGAACAGGATCAGCAACAGGAAAGTCACGGTGTCCTGCCACTGGGCGGAGAATTTCCAGACGGCGAAACTCTGTAGGATGCCCACCAGCAACGCCCCCAGAATTACGCCGTTAAAAACTCCCACCCCGGCGATGATGACGGCCACAGTCCCGCTCAGGAAAGCTACCATTCCGGCGTTCGGGTCAGCGCCCACGTCCAATCCCTTGAGGATGGCGGCCACCCCGGCGAGAGTTGAACCGAGGGCGAAGACGAGCCTGCGCACGTTCTGCGGATTCATGCCCAACGCCGAAACCAACTCCGGATCATCCCGCATCGCACGCACCGTTTTGCCGAGATGCGTCATTCTCAAGAGCAGCACGAGCGCGACGAAAATAAGCACGCAGGCCGCGACCGTGATCAACTGTACTTCCGACAAAATGACGTTGCCGAATTTGTGTGTGGGCTGAAGTTTTGCGTTCAGCACCTTCATTTCGTTGCCGTATATCATCAGGATTAAATTGATAATGATGATGTATGCGCCGAGCGAACTGAGGAGACGTATCAGCAACGAAGATTTTCGCCTGACCAGCGGGCGGTAAATCACCTCGTCAATCGTCATGCCGAGCAGAGCCGTCGCCGCGAGGGTCAGCAGATAGACGACCCACGCCGGCACGCCCCACGCGCTAATTGTGTAGAAGAGGTAAACAGAGAAGGTGTAAACCGCGCCGTGAGCAAAGTGGAACGTGCGCGTCGTGTTGTAAATGAGCGCGAAACCGTATGCGACGAGAGCGTAAATACACCCGGCAATAATGCCGTTTATGAGAAGTTGGACTATCACTTTTAATAGACTGATTCCTTACTTTAAGAAGGGGAGTTCGACAGGCAAACGCAGGACGCCCGAACTGGTGGAAGCAATCAGCAGGCCACAAGCCGTTTCTCGTCGCACTTTAGAGCTACAACGCAAAATGCTCTTAATAAACAGGTTTATGGCAATTTGGGGATCAATCAGCCGGTCGCCGCATTGCCTGCCGCAGTGTGCGTGATAGACTTTTGGTGACGACTTAATCACATGGCGTGCCGAAACGGTCACGCGGGCACAGGGCGGAGGTGCTCCAAAAATCCGCTTGATAAACGGGAGATAACATCGCCCCGTTTGCGTCGGACACGGCTTCGCCGGACGGCGGGTAGCAGGGCGCAAGACGCTCGCAGCTTGCAACTTAGAGGCCACTTAGTGCATCATAGTGACTGGCAAATTCCTTCTCTCTTGCGTCAACGGTGATGCGCCCCGCTAAAAGGTTTCCTGAGCGGCGTTCTGGATGGTTCGAGAGTGGGCTGATTTCAACTTTAGAAGCGCTCCCATTGAGCACCCGAACGCAAGCCTTCGCTGCCTACCGTTACATCGAAGCCACTTTGATTCGCAGCTTCTCTCAGATACTCCTATCCTACAGGAGAGGTACATCCACATGTCTATGAAACTTTATGTCGGGAACTTGTCGTTCCAGACTTCGAGCGATGATTTGCAGCAGTTGTTTGCGCAGGCGGGCACGGTCGAGTCGGCTTCGGTGGTCGAAGATCGCGAAACGGGTCGCTCACGCGGCTTCGGCTTCGTCGAAATGTCCAGCAACGAAGAGGGGCAGAAAGCCATTGAGCAGTTCAACGGCAAGGAATTTAATGGTCGCAACCTGACCGTCAACGAAGCCCGCCCGCGCGAAGATCGCGGTGGACGCGGCGGTGGCGGCGGCGGTGGTCGTGGCGGCTTCGGCGGCGGCGGCGGCGGTGGTCGCGGCGGCGGTGGCGGTTATGGCGGCGGCGGCGGTGGCAATCGCGGCGGCGGTGGCGGCTATGGCGGCGGTGGCGGCGGAAACCGCGAACCGCGCTGGTAAGTTCTTACGAGAACTCATCCGGTGACTCACTCAAGCAAAGCGCCTCCGACGATGACCAAAAACGCCGCCGGAGGCGCTTCCACATTTACAGTCAACACAGGTGCGCTCCCGTTGAAGGTTGAAGCTGCGCCAAAGGATTTTATGAATTTTTCTGAACTGGGACTCGACGATGCGCTGGTGCGCGTGTGCGAGTCTCTCGGATACACCGAACCAACACCCATTCAACAACAGGCGATTCCTGTTGTTCTCAGCGGCGCAGACCTGATCGGTTGCGCCGAAACCGGGACGGGCAAGACCGCCGCGTTCCTGCTGCCGATCATTCAACGCATGTCGCAGCAGTCGCGCCCCGGCATACGCCTGCTCGTCCTCGCACCGACGCGCGAACTGGCGACGCAAATCGAAGCCAGCTACCGCTCGCTCCTCCCGAAGAAGAACGCGGCGCGCTGCGTCACGCTCATCGGCGGCGCAGGCATGTCGCGACAGACCGAACAGTTGCGTCGCGGCGTGAGCGTCGTGATCGCGACGCCCGGACGCCTGCTCGACCACATGGAGCGCGGCGCGGTTAATTTCGCGCACATCGAAGCACTCGTGCTCGACGAGGCCGACCGCATGCTCGACATGGGTTTCTGGCCTGCCATCCGCCGCGTGCTCGCCGCGCTGCCCGCCGAACGGCAGACGCTTCTCTTCTCGGCCACGATGTCGCCCGCGATTGAAACCATCGCGCGCTCGAACATGCGCAAGCCGAAACTGGTCGAAGTCAGCGTGCGCGGCGCGGCGGCCACGACGGTCGAACAGACCGCTTACCCGGTGGCGATGGAATCGAAGACGGCTCTCTTGCTCGATCTATTGGAGCGCGAACGCTTCGAGCGTGTGCTCGTCTTTACGCGCACGCGGCGCGGGGCGGAACGCCTCTCGCACATCCTCGAAGCGCGCGAGCACAAAGTGAATCGCATCCACGCCGACCGCACGCAGCCGCAACGCGAAGCCGCCCTGCGCGGTTTCAAGGACGGCAAGACACGCGTCCTCGTCGCGACCGACATCGCGGCGCGCGGCATTGACGTTGACTCGATCTCGCACGTCATCAACTACGACGTGCCCGCCGCGCCCGAAGACTACGTGCATCGCATCGGACGCACGGGCCGCGCCGGAAACCGCGGACGCGCGATCACGCTGGTCACGCCGGTCGAAGAATTAAACATGCGCGCCATCGAGCGTCTGACGGGACAGGCCGTCGAGCGCATCCTGTTGCAAGGATTCGGCGGCGTGAAGACGGCGACGCCGGGCTCGGCGAAGCCTTTCGGCGGAGTTAAAAGCACCGGGCGTCGATCTTTCCGCCCGCGACGCGGCAGGTAAATTTGCCGCGAGTCGCGGAGTTAATTTCGCCTCGACAACTCAACAGGCCGGACGACCGCCCGCGCGAAAGCGGTCGTCAAGCCGGTGAATCAGAATCGCGCTCCCGTTACGAGGGAGAGACGATTGAAGCAGTTTGAAAGGAAGCGTGTATGACGGAGAACATTGAGACGAGTGTGGTAACTACTGCGGCGACCGGGAAAATCGAGAAGCGGACGTATGTCGTCGGCGAGCGTGTGGAGAAACTCTGCACGAAATGTGAAGTCGAGCGCGGCCACGTCGTCGCGTCCGTCACGAAGCGCGGGCAAGTGTCGCGCGTGACGTGCCCGATCTGCCAGACGCGCAGTTCGTTCAAGAGCGGCGTCAAGACGACGGGCGGGCGCGCCTCGCAGGCCGGTGCGCCTTACGACCCCGCGCGCCAGTACCGCACGGGACAGACGTTGATGCACCCGGCTTTCGGCCTCGGCGAAGTTACGGCGTTGATCGAGCCGCAGAAGATTGACGTGCTCTTCGCCGACCGCATGCGGCGGATGATTCACGGTCGCTCTTCCTGAGCGCGTGCATTCAACGCGGGCGAAGCTGCCCTTTCAAGTGTAAGGACAGGGAAATTTTCAGCCCCGTCAGGAGCGACAGCGTATGTCGCCCTGACGGGGCTTATATTTCCGTCGTGCCGTTAGGG
>Ga0307513_10001668_pt1 | contig 31751 bp, 23 predicted proteins | sample 15_EM_MG_FD_202174 | JGI IMG/M metagenome (GOLD analysis project Ga0307513, IMG submission 202174) | Populus trichocarpa ectomycorrhiza microbial communities from riparian zone in the Pacific Northwest, United States - 15_EM | ecosystem: Host-associated > Plants > Roots > Unclassified | place... | reverse complement strand
CGCAAGTGCATAGTCATGTGAGAACTATGAGTCAAGTAACGTCATAGTGTGAAATCCAACATACCTTATGACTCATAAGTATGAGTCATGTGAAATCTGCCTTGCTTAGTCACGATTTGTGACAGATACTTCTTAACTAGAGAAGACGAAGTAGCATGAATATTAGAATAAATAGTAGGCCTCTCCCCTGGTGGTTGAAGAATCATCAAGCAAAGGAGAAGAGACCTTACCAATATATCAAGTTAAACAAGTTAGCGAGTTATATTTTAACTGTTTGATATTTGACTACACTTTATTGCTTTACCTTTACCAAATGTTTACCTACGAGCCTTCCTGACTATGAATCCGTTGTCTTGAATATCCCTGGCCTGGTTAGCCCAGAATCCTACCGTGTAATCTATCTGCTAACACTATATAAGCACTGTCTTCCCCTCCCTCCACCTTCTCTCCACAACTCTTTCCCAAATCACAATCACATCTTTGATCCACTAGCCCATCCTAACAGGACTGTGGGAGCTCAGTACAACCTCTGACTCATCCGCAGCACTACTAGTATATTCTCAGCTCATTTCAGATTTACCTATCCGCGTTTCCCTAGTGAATAATCTTCTCTTGCAACCGTTTACCATTAGCTGAACTCCCTTCACAATCCGCTAGGCACTCTCTATTGCCATTTTCAGCTCTTTCACAATCCTTTATCCTCAAACGTATCAGCATCTGCTAGCGGTCATCTTTCATCTGGTCAGGGAACCTTATTGTTTAAAAAAAGCCTCTCTCCAATGTAGCAACTATCACCTACCCCGAACAGTATTAGAATGGCAGCCTCGGAGGTTGGCCTCACTTTTGGGGGGTGGCGGCCTTTGGAAACACTGGGGATATTAACTGGTGTAAGCAGGTTTGCAGCTTCCCCCACCCACGAACCTATGGTCAGGAGTATAAAGCCTTGCAAAAGGCTATGACAAGTAAGATGGAGCATGACAGGATCCTGGGGTGGAAGCATAGTACAGCCGCCCAATGGGTAGCTATTCAGGCATATACTATTACCCTTTAGCCTGTTAGCTGGAGGTCCGGACTATGGCAGGCTAATAACCTCTGTGGTGAACATTTTACCGAATGCCTAGACTTTTTGCTAAAGCAAATATCAAAAACACATCAGCATAGCTTAACAGACATGCTAAAAGTACAGCCTGTTGCTGCAGTTGCGGTTGCTGACCCTGCCTCCATCAGAAATGATGGTATGTTAGCCCTCAGTGTCGGCATTAATGTACCAGATATGTTAATACAGCTCCTGCAGGTCTCACCAGTCCGCTCTCTGTAGGTCTCTGGGTCGATGAGTTATCTGAAGCCCGCCCAACCAGCCCACTTCGACCCTGGATGGACAAAATCTAGTGCAAATCCATGAACATCTTTAGTGGGTAGAGCCAACTGAGCGCACCTTTGCGACCCGGCTTGCGGGCATAGACAGAATCTTGGTACGTGGATTCGGATATCATATGCTTGTTGGTGCAACGCAACAGGGTACACGTTTGCTGCAGAACGATACTGAGCGGTGGCTACCGCTTGGTGAAATGATCTGAATCACAAATAGTAGACATGGCTGCATATGGTAGTCCTTGAATCAGCCAAGTGAACCAAGGGATCAGCTCTTTTGTGGCCATCGCACCACCAATATGGAAGATAATACCACTGCTGCTAGTCAACTCCGGTTTGACACACGCGATAACGGGGCACCCCTTTCGATGAGGGGTGGTCCATTAGCAATGCGTAGCCGAACTCTGACACCCAGGAGCCAGAGTCGTCAGCTGCGGCTGTGAGGCCAACCACCTCATTAAGGACCACGAGGAGCACTATTACCACAAAGACGACTGGGCAAACACACCGTATCAATTGGGCGAACGTTCGCCAATCAGAGCCAGCGCCTGATGTCGTTGGTGATAGGGGCCTCACATTGGCCAACAGGGCGATCCGCACTCCGGATTCTAGCCCTAAATCGTCTCCTGCTAAGCGTGCTTCTGTCCCTTGTGCTAACTTGCCCACTTGTGTTTTGAGATCTAGTAGACAAAGAGGACAGGAGACTGACCTAAAGAAAGAACCTGGGATGCCAGCGAATAACAGGGGTAAACGCAACCTGGCGGTCATAAAAGAGGCTGATCAGCCATACAGTTAGGATGAAAGTCTGGAACATCAGCGGAAGTTGGCCCACCAGGTGGAGGCAATCCATGCTGGCATTGAGGTTGTACCAGACAGACACAATGGGAAGCTTAATCAGAGTTCGCGACCTGCTGAGAGGCGTGGTCTGCCATGCAGTCCTCTGGCCTTACCTTACAATCCGGGCCATGCGGCATTCGCTCCCTCTGAGCATGCAGAGGCCAGCAGGTCAGCCTAGCATCTGGTCATGCTGGCCTCAGGCGGCAAGCAGCCTGTCAACACATTGGCAACCGAAGTTTGTACTCCGGGCACAATCCATTCCCCCTCTGAGCTGGCCAAAAATAATATGTCTGTGCATATTCCGGCAGCTGCCCAAGCTCGACAAGAATTAACCCTTGCTACTGACTCCCCAACCGACCCAAGTGTATACTCTACACCTGGTAAGTTCCAGTTAGGAATACAAGGTTTTTCGTCCATTCTGTTGGCAAGGACTGCCGTAGTACAGCTTGCAGAAACGGGCTTTGGGAGCCCGCTCAAGTCCGTTTCTGTCCTGGCTTACTAGCTGTGCCAACCAAGCTCTCCTGCCCCCACCAATGTGGCCAAAGTCTACCTAGCACAGGGGGCAGTTCCATTTAAAGCAGTTTACATGTTCTAGGTTGAGATAGACCCATCGAGTTTTCTTTTTGGTGTTTTCTTTTTGGTGTTTTTTTGTTTTTGTTTCTAGAGTTTGTATTTTTCTCGCTGTTTCCTGACTATTTCTGTTTTAGATTAGCCCTCGATGCCTGGGCTGCTTGCCTGGCACAGTACACTTAATTTTCACCTGCGACTATCATCTGCGGACATTTCCTTGGGGTATATTTCATTTGCAGTTTAACCTTTACAGTTTTGCACACTATCCTTGCATTTTTTCCCCGTATTTCTTGTTTGAATTAGCCCACTACAGTTGCACGAACCCAATTTAGTCTACGAAGACTCTTTTCCACTACCCATTTTTTCGTTTCCCCGGTCAGCTTTGGGACCTGCAGTTGGAATGTTCGCAGAATATTCTTGTTCTTTTCCTGTTCTTTTTCGTCTGAAATATGTTTTCTCTTCAGGCTTTGGAGATTTGTTCTGGGGATTTGTGTGGATCATTCTTATTCTGTTCTAGCCTGTTTTGCATTCGGGGTTGCCTCTTTCATCACTGTTCCTATCCTGGCTTTACATCATATATCCTATCAGTTGAGCCTTAGCGGCAGCTTTTACTTTCTGAGATTAGCTTTCGGCCTCTCTTGGCCCTAGCCTTACTCATATTTTTTACCATCCGCTTGGCAGCCCTACTCAAACTAGATTAGTCTGTAAATACTGATCAACCTTTTTTCATCAGCGCCAGAATATCAAGTATCAAACACTCGTCATGCCCTAGTGAAATAGCGGCAGCGCCAAGTGGAAGCTGGATGTTTTAGCAGCAAATTCCTATATCAAGTTTGAAGTTGAAATTTGGACGTGCGGGTATCTGCCGACACTAGCAAACATAAAAGAAAGTGATGAACTATGAATGTTCTTAGTTCTTACTGAAGCTGAACGGATCATTTCTATCTTCCAAGTTCACACCCCATATTGTGCCCTTAGCTACATACCATGAGAGGCTTCCTGACACCACATACTTCCCAACATCATACCCAACACTTCTATTCTATCAGTATCCACCTGCATACCATGTTACAACAACAGCGGGGGGTTATGACTGACAGAATGCGTTCATCGAGGCAGGAAAGGCAAAAGCGAGGACAGGTTCTCCAGAGACGTTTCCGGAGATCTGGGTCCAGAGATAGATTAAGTATAATACCATCACCCCGTGTTGGGTCTGCTGCGGCTGGGTCCGCTGTAGGTAGGAGGCGGAATGGCGTGCTGGAGCTGGCTTCTTCATCACTCAAACTACTAGAGCCTGTTCTTAACTACTGGCTGCATGTCTTGGAGTTGGCTAATGAGAGTCTGGACTCTGATGATGGTTAATATGAGGGCAATGATGGCCAGGGTGAGGAGAGCCAAGAGCGCCAGGAGGAGAACGAGTTATGCCAGCATTGGGACGATACAGATCTTCGATCGGCCTAGCGAGCGCAGAGACCAATTGGGCTGAGTTTCTTAGCTCGCAGCACTGGATACTGACAATGACTCCTGGGAATACCCAGAGTTCCAGCCGGAGGATTAGATACCCCAGACGGAGAATGCCTGCCCCAGTTCACCCTAGCCAAACCAGTTATACATCTCCAATTCCCTTCCGTTGGCCCACAGTCTTAAATCCACTTTCAACGTTAGCTATAACCCCAAGTTACCCAGATCCAACACTGCTGGAATTGGATAGTGGAGGAGGTCAGCGAACCAGCAGCAGGTGAAAAGTGGCAACAGGGCTTCACCGTAGGATTCTGGCCAAAGCCCGTGATCTGAGGTGGAACTAAACGATCTTTGCCAATCCGCTTGCAGACCTGATTGCACTGACCAAGAAAGTCCGCCCATGTTGGAGTGAGGCATGGACCCAATTAGACTTTCATGGCTTTTGCCGATTCTACTCTGGCCTCAAATGACCATGTAAGTTATCCTGAATCGATAACTGGAATCCGATCTCATACTAAAAGGATTGGCCGCCGGTTACGGATATGCAGATACCAGCAAAGCACAGCGGATGCAGGTCACAGTTTCTGCATACAGTAAAGAAAGCTATAACAGAACTCTATAAGCTCAATATTGAGGATCCTACAGCCGGCTCACGAAGTGTGGAATACCTACTGGAGGAGGATCGGTTGATATGCCTGCCTGGCAGGGATGAGGTATCATTTTCACATTTGGCAGGATTGTTTCTAATGGCAGAGAGACTAAATCAATCTGATCCAGCGGAGAGCCAATCTGGCTTGGATTCAGGGCACCGCACATTCTTGGTGCGATATTTACTCAATACTAGTCGAGCCCGAAAACGAAAGGCATGACAGATCAGGGTTTCCTAGATAAGATTGATGGCCTGTTTATCTGTCTTAAAGCCGGCATAGTATGTCTTTCACTGCGATGTTGGCAGACTGGCATCTTCATCGATAATAATGTCTTTCACATGGGCCTGTTCCTGGGGTATAGTAAACAATGCGCACTAGTAGGTTTCAAAAGTGTCCGGATCCCCCAACGGCCCCCACATCCACACACTTTTGAAAACTGCCTGCACTCGAATTGTGTGGCAGGTTAGCAAATGGATAGATTGCCCTGCCTAAATGTCAGACACGATTGTAGGGCAAAACAGGAAGAGGTTGGCACAGTCTAATAATCCAGCAGATAAGGAAGCCATTGGTGGCTAAAATTGGGAAAGAGCGGGGAAAGCGGGTTGAGAGGATGGCGGGAAACAACCATCATGAGGAGGACTTCCCGTGGGGTTTGACAGAGATACAGAGCTGCATTAATTAGGGACGGCAGGTGGCTTAGCGGATGCAGGAAGGCACAGTCAGCGTGAGCCATAGTAAGAACAGGTGGCGAATCCGGGACGACTGGTTGGTGGAGCCCAGTTCAGACAAGCTGGGGACATGGAATCGCATATTGAAGAAACCGATCGCGAGGATAGTGAGAATGGTTTTATCACCACTCGCTAATCGTGTATATATATGTAATAAAATCAAGTTGCATTACACGTGCTAAAAAGGTCAGGAATGATCAAACAATAGTAGTGCATGGGCCAGAACGGTGTGCAGGAAAGGAACCAGGACACACTGGGCAGATAGTTATAAGCCGGGCAAGCATGAGTAAGTCATCTAGCTGGTAATTGTAGGTTCTGTAGGCATGGGAATGTGTCAGGGGATGGTAATAAACTGGGCAAGCTTGATTAAGTTGTCAAGCGGACAGTTGTGAGTAAAGAGACACGGGAATGTGCCTGGGGGACTCTTCAAAGCCAGGGAAGACAGTTGGAGTAGTAAGCGGACAGCCAGAGTCTGGTGGCGGACGGTCAGAGGAATAAGGTGTACAAGATCTTATCCGAAGAGCAGCGGAAAGAGCCTAGCGCAAGGGCAAGGGGATGGAGGATGTCCACTGGATATGGGAGAATACAGGGTAGAATCAGAGGGTGGTGGAGCAAAGGTGGAGGGCATTGGGAGGAAATACGGTGAAAAAAGAAGACTGGAAAACGTCCGCTGGATATGCAAGAAGATTGATGGAATCCGGGGGTGGGGAAGAAAAAGAGGTAATGTTGGAGGAGTTTTAGGTGAGAAACGAATTCGGAGAGAGACTAGGGACGAAGTTAAAGGAGGGAGAGTATAATGGGAGGAAGGCTGGAGGGTGGGCGTGTTTGGGTGGGGGCTGGGACGTGAGAGGTTGCAGTTGAAAGGGCTCCGCAGAGAGGGACCATAGGACCGTCACGGTGGACTTTAGAGGCAACGGGAGGAAGAGGCCGGGCGCTAGAGAGAGAGTTTCTGAGGGGGGGATCTAAAGCATCTCAACACAAAAGGGCCATGTCCCAGGCTTCCAGATGCTGCCGGTAGCGTCCAGGCTCATCGGAGGCAGCCCGTTCACTTCCGGATGGAATAACCCCGGGCAGACGCACCCAGAACTCGAGTTTCAGTTATAAGCGCTGGGAACGTCCAGTGCACAGGGTGAGTCGAGAGAGATGGCATGCAAGATAACTGTTTTTGCTGATGTATCCACCAATTGCGCTGTCAGTTAACTACTAACTAGCATCACAATTATACATTAGTAATTAATCATAACCTCCGCTGCAAAATATGTTCTTAGTTACCTGTGCAAGGGCAAACCAAAAGTACCCAAAAGAGGAATAATTGATACCGTAAGTGCTTCAATGATTGGAATTCATCCTAGGAGTTGGGGATATTACTTCTATGGGTTCAAGAAGGGAAGACTGTCAACCACGTGGCAGAGTGAAATGCAACTGTTGCTGTGCAAAATAATTGCTAAGACTGTTAGTGATTGACTATGAATGAGTGCAAACCATCATAAGAAATAAGAATCTGATGATATTAATTAATTAAATACAACTGTTTGAGAGTCTAAGACTCTACACTGACTCCTGTTCATCTTCATAATCTTTTCTTTAAAGTCTAGAGTACTATAAACAATACCTTTATGCTATGCGGTTATCATTCTCTCAGTATGTGCCAACTATCTTCAACTCAATGTTGGTTTTACTGAATTCAAGCATGTATACACAATTTTGTACAATGCTTGAATATTGTATCTACACATTATTCAATAAGTATAACACTTTGAACCCCTCCAATAATTCTCAATAAACTTGAGTTTACCATTATAAATATAGAAAAAACAAACTGACTATCCTTTGAATTCAATCTTTTCTTCAAGTAACCTCTTTGAGCATTAAAGGTACCTCTATAGTGTCATACATTGTCTTTTTTTCCCATCTCACATCTAAATTATATGATTACTCGGCAATTTTTTGTTGCATTTTGCTGCCAAGACCTGAGATTCACACCAAATATTGAGTTTAGAAACCTGGATGCTACTCCCTCTCCTTGCCTCTACTAAATTACCTAACCGTACTTTTATTCTTATTTACTTGATCTACATTTGTCTAGATTTTTTTATATTATTTCTGTGACTACAGGGTGGGTTATCTTAGATTGCAAACCGCTCTAAATGAGGTTAACACTTATACGTTCTTACACTATATTAGTATAATCTTATATAGAGTGCTCTTTTCTGTATTTTGTGAAGCTAAAGTCATTAGCCGTCCATATACATTCACTTCAATTGTTCATTTTCAGAAATGCTAAAGGTCCTAGCGCAAAGTTCAATCATTCTAAACCTTTATGGTATTCAATTCTATACAGCAAATGTGGTCAATATTAACTACACTATTGAAAGAGATGAGTGAAGGAAGGAAGGTCGAAGTTAGCTGGGGTTGGGGAGAGCAGTTTAGGAATCCCGGTGTTGGAAATACTCTAAGTTCGGGTCTCACCCCAAACCTAGCAAGAACTGTCGAGCACTCGCTACCCTCGGACAGCTCTTTCAAGGCTCTGATTTTACCCAATCGTAAGTTGAACCTCGGCCTCTTCTTCCTTCAACACCAATAGTATAAAATGGTTCTTGCTACCAAACGCGGTATCGTGACTCGGAGAATGCATTGGAGTGAGTATCCGAGTTCATACCTACCATGAATCATTTTAAGGCTCTTTGCAACTTATTTTGCAATAGAGTACTATGCAAATAGAAAAGTTAGAAAGGAATAACTTCTTGTTCTGAACTAGCCAGGCAGCATGGATTGAGGTCTGAATGTATTGAGTATTATGCCCTTGTAAGATTGATGTGTATAATTGTTTCAATTCTTCCAATTACCCAAGCAGCTTATCCATGGCTGGGAAGATATCGTGTAGCTGCCCAAAGTGTTCATTTTTCTGTAACTTGAATTGCCAATCATGAAAGGCTTGGAGAATATCCATAATGTATCGTAGGGTATCCGAGGCTGAGATGGTTAATGCATCATGCTGCAGGGAAGATGGATGCCCATCATACTCGCCATCCTCATTTCTTCTGATAGCAGAGGCACCAAAATCCTCAAGGAGTTCACGCAAATCGAAAGCTTGAGTTAATGAGTTATAATCCTCGCCCTACCGAGTAGTATTACCCTGAATCAAAGCTAATGCCTTTATGTTTGACCCTAATACCAGTTGTACCTTCTCTTGAAATTGGTCTCTTCTTTGTAGCGATTGTGATATCTGGCTAATACTATTGTGTAACTGACTTAGGGGTCCCTTCCGGCCCAAGGGTTCCTGTTCTTTACTCTCATGAAGGAGTTCAGGTTGTGAGTTGATCTTGATTTCGAAAGCAGCTGAATCCAGTCCCCAAAGCAATCCCTTCATAGTAAAATTAATGATACCCCAAGCAGCGTAAGCGGCGCTGTATATGATCAAATTCCACTCCCAACTCATAGTAGTATTTGGCGATATGCTGAAGTTGCGTATCATTATTACTCGCGTTGTCCAATGTGGAATAACTGATTTTCTCTGTGATTTGATAGGTTTTAATAATGTCCCAAAAGGGCTTTGGGTGCTTCTTGCTGGTATATCTGCCCTAGAAGCGTCTCATCCTCAATCCAGTACTATGGAGTTTGAGAGTCTGATCTATCCAGTATGCAACCACACCAATAAATAAGTGATGATTGGGTCAGCTCCACATATCAAAAGTAAAATGAATTCGACTACAGCTTCGGCTGAGCTTGCCTATAAGCTCTGATTGGCCACGATGAAATTGCTCTAAAATTCAAGCCTGTATCATGATTTCCCAGCTTGGAAGAGCACATGGCATTTCTGTATAAGTTGCATTATAGATTTTGGTTAAATTAGCCCACGATAATTCTCCCTAACAGATATCTTGAGCTACTTAGTCACTTTTCTAATTGTAGAACTTACACAAGCTACCAAATGACGAAGTAGAACATAAACGGAGCTTTGCTCGGCTTGACTGAAGCTAATATGATTGAAAGTCATCCAGCAAAGTAGCAGGTCGCCCAATAAATCCGCATTAAACACCATTTGGGGTCTTCCCAACGGCACTTTCCATAAGCACTTGGCCCTGATCCATTCAGATAGCACCTTCACGATTGACCTTGTTCACTTTCTGCAAATGGTCTATGATATTCCTCGTAGAGGAATGACTCAAGGTAACAGCTGCCCTCCTATTTGGACCCGTATCATGAGCAAAATATTACTCTAAAAGCGAGTGAGATTAGGAGCCAATACCAATATAAATCAGAGTCAACAAGTTACAGAGTGCACAGCGTCATCAGATCTTTCTGTCACTGGCTACATACACACATCTATTTTGTGGGAAGTTGACCCACCTCTTGCTCACTATTTTCTTCTATGCAAGATGCCTCAATTCGGCGATCAGCCCAATTGCCAGTTACTCCCTCACTCGAGTTAGATCCACATGCCTGAGTTCGGATTATGAGGCCACTTGACCCACTACTCAAAATACAATTAGTGAGACTGCTGTCATGGCCAAGGAACTCCTCAGAGTTTTGAATTGAGCTGAGTGTCACAAATTGTGACTAAGCAAGGCGGATTTCACATGACTAATAATTATTAGTCATAAGCTATGTTGGGTTTTTGCACTATGACGTCATTTGACTCATAGCATTCACATGACTGCGCACTTGCGAGTTATTGGTTGATTATGATTGGTTGATAATTTCATGACGTCACGATCGTGACGTCATATGATGGAATGATTTCACACATGACTCAGATTACGAGTCATGGGTTTCACGCATGCGACTCATTTGAGCGCATGATCGGGTTTATGGGTTGAGATTGAGTAAAGAGGATGTGCGCAGTTGATTTGTAAGAATCAGCTGATGGATTTCGCACCATGACTAATTATGAGTCATGGGGGCTATGTTACGCAATGGTGACAAGTCACCAGGTTAGGGTTGTGGGAAGATGCCTATATAAGGCACTTTGTTCCGACCAAGAGATAGGCTGGCACCAGGTCCAACGCTGGGTGTCCAATTGCTTCAGGTCGACCCCTATACCTATCCTGGCGGCTGAGGCCTGCATTCCCCCCCTTCAAGCTATCATTCCGCATAAGCGCCGTATGGCCGCCGTGAGGTTGGTCTGTGCTGCTCCCACCATCAACCCTGCGGCAGGACGGCTTTTCCCCTCCTTCCCCTCCCTCCTCAAATACCGAGCCCCGGACTCTCACAGGGCCCTCTGCACCCGCCTTCCCCCCAACGTTATGCCACTCTCCTGGAAGACAAATCGTCCACCCTCACAAGTCACGTCCCACCTCCCCGTTGATGAACCCGCCAACCTGGCACGCCCCATCCTAGGATCGCTGTCCTTCGCCCCCCTTGCCAACGCTACCCTTCTCCCGGAACAAGCCTCCCTCCCTCCTCATGACACCATGACAAACGCCTACAAGGCACTCAAAGGCAGAACGAGACTTCTACTGGTTGAAGAGTGGAGGCGCCTGGCTCCACCCCCGCTGTACTATACCTTCCCGCTGTCACTGACCCCCCATCCGTTTATGGGATTGGGAAAGTTCATCGCCGGCCGCATCCACCAAATGAGAGCCCAGAAGAGCTACCTCGCCGCCTACCCCTCATGGTCAAGTTTAGACAATCCCAAATACTGCCCTAGGTGCGGTGAAGAGGATGAGACATTCAGCCATGCCATACTACGCTGCCAGTCGACGTCCTTCCACAGGGATCGCCTCCTCCAAGGCCTCACTAGTGTCGGACCAGACTCCCCCCTCTGGACCAGTAAAGACCTACTCCTGGCCATGGCTGCTTTTATCCGGGCAACCGCGACCAACTACCCACCCGATATGTTTCCTTCCCTTCCCCCTTCGCCGGCCTCTATGGTCTTCCCGTCCTCGCCAATTACACGCCCGATGGGCCTTTTTTCCTCCTCCCCGATACGTGCTATTTAGGTTTTCCTGTTTTAGCTTGTTATAGTTTCCGCTTACGAGTAGGAAATTGTTATGGTTTTCTATGATTGTCCTTTCTTTTGTTAGCCGTGAGTTGGAGATGTGTCGAGTACTTGACACGATTTGGAGATGATTTTATATTTTCGTTTGTTTTTTGGTTGCTTGAAATTAAGGTTTTGTTTACGCCATAGCCAGCGCTGCATGCGAGTTCTTGTACCGTAACAAAGAATACATGATATAAAAATAAAAAAAAATAAAAAAAAAGAAACCGACCAAGAGATAGGATCTTCACGCAACCATCTAAGTACTTTTCTATACTTTTAGATATTGCAATACGATTAGACTCTACTCTCTTTACCTACACTCCTCCTCTACGAGAGCCTACGCTCTAAGAACCCGGAGACTATGGTGATAGTCTCGACGGGCCGCTCGAACATAGAACTATTGTGATAGTTCTATCAAGTACGCCAATCCACCCATCTTACTATCTGAGGAGATTGTACCTGTCAACGAATCCTCCAAGACAAGCAAGCCAGTTCCGTACTATCTGAAGAGATAGTACTTCCCTACCCCTTGGTGCAAGAAAACGAGACTTGCATACGCAGGAGACGACTGTCGTTGCCTGTTGCACATACGCTCAACAATAGGATTATTACAATATCTTACACCTACTACGCTCGCGAAGATTCTTTTCAAATATTTCCCGCATTCTCGCCTCTCAAATAGCAAGCGAGCTTCAAAACCAGTCACGGATCCTACTCTATTTCTCGCCTTAGAATATACATTACTGTTTGATCCTGACGAGGATCTCATCCCTCCAGCACGGTCAGGCCGTATGGGAAGACCCAAGCTGCCACTTGAGCGGGGAAATTCTACATTTGACTTAGAAGAGATTGACAATCAGAGTCATCCGGAGGAAGTCCCTTTTACCGTACTTAATACTCCGCTCGCAAGTGGTTCTGCCCACACCAGTGACTTAGCTCACCGGCGACACAAGTCCTACTCTAATTTTAACAATAGATCAAGCTTGGTAGTGTCTTTTCCCTTCCCCTTTCTTTCACACACGAGGTTTTTTTTTTTCAATCCTCGGCAATTAGATTCTTTAATGGAATACCGTTTACTAATGTCAGAATATAGATAATCAATCCGTACCTGATCAACCTCGCCAATAGCTCTGGGAAGCATTCACCTCTCTCCCATCTTGCCACCTTCAGCCAATCCACCCAATCAAACCCCTGAGTTCATGCTCTACCAATGAGGGTATATAGTTATTTCCTACTTTATTTTGACTTCTATTAGAAACGGCAAATAAGACTGACTATTTTTAGCCATCGTAGTTCAAAATATTACACACGATACACCTGCTCCAGTAATCCAGGTTGGCAATTCCCCACTAACAACACCAACCGCAAGTCCACCATCCTCACCACCACTCCCACCAGCCGCCCGATATGACTTATCTAAATGGTCTCGGTCTCAACTACCTCATCCTCACCATCCAGACCTCACTCTAATGGATCACCAGTCCTTAAGCGAACTCGGTCACAAACTAAAGCTGTGGATCCAAAAGTATAAAGTTATTTAGGTGCCCAAAATGTACAACTTCACGTCATCCTCCATCTTTGGCTGTGGTGCTTCTTTTCTTGTTTTCTTGTTTTCTTTTAGTTCTTTTATCTCGTGTTTTAGTTTCTTTTATTTATTTATTTCTTTTCAAATCTCTTCTTTTTCCACATTCCGTATTGAGCATCATGTTACTTCTTTGAAATTGTACTCTAATTCTCTCGGTTGGTGAAATTTTATTGTTAATGTAAATTAGTTTTCGTGTTTTTAATGTAATGTTTTTTGTTTTGTTGTTCCGTACCGAGTTGGTCGTTATAGGCCTCCGTAAACTTATGATATAAAAAAAAGGTTCCCTCATGGATTCTCGATATGTAGTTTGCTAAGATATTCTTCTCTCCTTGCTGGTATTCTATTTTAATATCAAAGCGACTGAAGTGAGTTAGCCATCTCTGCTGTCGTCTATTGAGATTCTTCTGTGTCATGTGTTTAGTGAGACTCTCGTGGTCTGTAACCACTGTAAATTACCTGTGTAGCAAATGGGGAGCAAATGCTTGCATAGCCTCAACGATCACGAGCGTTTCCTGTTGGTGTGTGGGGTAGTTGCTTTGTGATAGCATCAGCCTCCTGCTGTGGAACGCTGCAGATCTGGCTGCATCTCTGATTGGTCCTTGGCCCATCCAAACGCCTGTACCAGAAGGTGATGCATCGGTAAAAAGCCATATCATATCTGGCGATTATAGTCGATCGGTCTACGGACTTTGTGCTTCTCTGCAGCTCGCTTGACCTCTTCGAAGGCTGCTTCCTGCAGATCCGTCCACAGCCATTCAGCTTTGCTACTCACCTCTGTGAGTGGGGCTGTGATGGTCGCGATGTGATGAATGAACTGCGAGATATAATTAACCCTTCTATTGAAGCGCTGCAGTTCTTTCTGGTTTTCTGGTCTTGTCTAGTCGAATATGGTCCGGATTTTCTCTCGTGCAGGGTGGATGCCATCATTGACTTTGATATGGCCTAGGATATCGAGCTTAGTGGCAAAGAAAACGCTTTGCTTTGGGTTGGCATAATAGCCGGCGTTCTGCAGTTTACTGCAGGTGTTTATAACCTCCTTATTGTGCTCTTCAAAGGTATCACTGAACACAAAAATATCATCAATGTAGACCCATATGTTCTTGCCTAATTCGTCGTGGAATAGGTTCTCCATTGTCCTCAAAAAGGTTCTGGGAGCATTCATATCTCCTTGCATTATGACCTGGCTGGTAAAGCCGCAGAAGTGTGTTTTGATAGTGTTGTACTTCACATCATCTGGGTGTACTCTTGTCTGGAAATAGGCGTCACTGAGATCTATCTTGGTGCAGAACCATCCTCTAGCTCCCGCATTTAGTATGGTGCTCTGCTCTGGGATCTGTGTGTGATCGGCCTCTCTGTTATCATTTCTGAGGTGGACGTCCACTAAGAGGCAGATTGTCCCATCGCCTTTTGCTTCCACAAACATGCTGGCTCTTCCTGGCACACTTGTCCTATACAGGATACTGGAGTTTATCTGTTTTTTGATCCATGCCTTGTATTTAGACATCAGTACTTGTGGCGCTTTGAAAGTAGGTGTTTTTAAAAGCTTCGTCTGGTCTATAAGCCTTATTCTGTGCATTATCTTCTGTGCTGGTGGTAGTTCCTCAGGTGCTTCTTTGACACATGCCTTGGGGAACATCAGCAGGAAGTCTGGTACTTCCTGTGGCTTCATCATGGCTAAATCTAGACTCCGTTGATTTTCCGTCACAGGTAACTCTGACTTTGTATTTGGAGAAGTAGATACTGTTCTTTTGACAATTAATGACCGCTCCTAAGCTTATGAGCTCGTCCATACTGATGAGTATATCATAGTCTGTTACTGGCATGACCAGCATAGGCACTTTGTCGACTCTCATCTTGCCTAGCTGAATCATAACCGCAACAGACAAGTTGCTAGTTGATCGGGATCCTTTAACAGCCATCTTCAGTCTGATGGAGTTTTTCCTAGCGGCATATGGGATGTTGTGTGTTGTAACGAATTTGTTTGATATGAGGGTACCACCTATGGTTCCTGTATTTGCGAGGGCTCTAGCGGGCTTGCCATTCATGTTGATAGTAAATTCGAGTGCCTGGAATGGCCTGGCTTTTGGCGTGCCTACTATAGTCTTGTAGGTACTGATAGACACGCTGCCATCTAGCTCCTCAGTATTATCTGTATCGGGCTCATATTCGCCTTCCCCACTGTCTGGACCTTTCTCAGAGAGGCGAACATGGTTGGTCTTGACTTCCTTCTTTGGGCACTCATTTCCCTTGTGTCCACTTTCCCCACAATAGAAACAGGCTCCTTCTACCTTGCGGCAATCCATTTCAGCCTTACGAGGCGTGTTAGACTTCGTGTAGGTTCTCTTCTTGGCCGGGGCCTTTCCTTTTCCTGTATTCCTGGGTGTCGATATGGTAGAGGGCATACGGTAGGTATTCTCTTTCTTTGGTGTATCGGTTTTGCTGCTAGAAGCCTGGCTTCTATCGCTTCCTTTGTAGCCGCCAGTTCTGTATATGGTAGAATAACAGCTTTCCGCCACAGCTACCATTTGGTGCTAGGTATCTTCTGGTCTGAGCTGGGGCTCAACATTGCGGTGGAGTCTAGAGTCCATAGCATCGAGAAATCGCTGTTTTTGTGCATGGTCTGAGATGGATCCTGCTGGGAGGGATTCTTTAAGGTCCGCTAGCTCTCCAGCTATCTTTGATATGCGTGCTGGCTGTCCACCAGCTATCTGGCGGACATTCTGCCACTTGTGATATGTGTCATCCATGTTTGTAGTGGCCTCGAATAGCTGCTGAAAGCGGTGTGTTAACTGTGGTAAAGTGAGGTTCTCTTCTTCTGTGTCTAGAGTCTGAAATGCATTATTTGCTTTCCCTTCTGTGTAGAAGCCAGAGTAGTCCGCCACTCCCAGGGAGTCATCATTCAGTCCTGATCTCGCTAGGTACTTCTTGACTGTTCGAAGCCACTGCTTGAGTTTGTCTAGTTTGAGGTCTTCTCCTTCGCCGCTAAACATGGGCGGTTTAAGGACCTTAGGAGGGGGCAACCTGGCTGGGCCTGGGTCTGCCATGGTGCCTGTAGATGGGTCTGCAGCTGGAGGTGGTGGATCTGGTCGTTCTGGGGGCTGTCTGCCGTTTCTGGGTCTTGAGAGTCTTTCTGGTGTATCTGGTATGAATGTGCCAGGTACTGATTGCTCTCTTGAGAGCGCGCTAGTTGGTGTCTGACTTCCGAGGACTCCTAGGATGCTGGGTGCTCGTCACCTGCTTGTAGTGGGGCTCTCGAGTGGGCTTTCAGCTTCCGAAGTTGGCTGAGTTGCTGCTCTGGGTGCTGAGCTTTCATAAGATTGCCGGGTTTCTCTTTGAATTAACTTCTCTGCTGTGAGCTCTTCTTCTGAGTCTGTATCCAGATCTCCTGGAAGGAGGTGACTGCGTCTGGGTGGGGTATCTGCTGATTCTGGCGTAGTCCCAGGGGTTGATTCCTGTCTGGTAGGTTCTGGGGTATCGTCTGTGGGTTCTGTAACGACCCTATAGATAGATAGCTACAGTCGGCTAGAATCAAGCCCATATGGTATACCAAGAGGTAACCCCATTGAAGGAAGACCAGTATACTTAGTATACTAGCGGTAGACATGAGTTGGTACAAGTGTCTACAAAGTGACTTGGTGACATAGTGTTAGACAGGGTAACCGAGGTAGGCCAAAGTGGCCCTACCAGGCAGGGTAACCTTCGGAGAGCATGTTCGCGTAGAGTTAAGGAAATATAGTAAACATTGTACAGGTCTCTGGAGCAACATTATATGTCGTCGTGCGGACTGCCGAAGGGAATAAATGCATAACAGGATGAAGTTACCCTACCTTGAAAACATGATTACCCCACTTTGGGGACCCAGTCACCCTACTAATGTACCCCAGTTACCCTACCTTCACCAACAAAGTCATCTGCGGACTTAGGGGAAAGTTATCCCACTATAGTGGGGCTCTTAGATGTTTATAGGACAGCTTCATATGGCACGAAAGGGGCTACTGACGGAGCAGGAGTGGTCTAAACCTCCTGTAACCTTCAGGGGATATTCCCAACACCCCCCTGCGGCCCCAGCATTGGTACGGCGCGACAGAACTGTCCGGCTGTGTAGTTGTGTACTTCCTAGTAAAGTGAGATCAATAGAAACGCTCCCACAACACCGTATGAGTTGTAGCCGTCCAACCGACCTGAAGCTGTTCGCGGGATATATAAGAGGTGTGAGGGTGACTGTCTCCTGGGGCGCCACCTGGATAACACCTGGGAACCACCTACGGGGATACTTTGAGATCCAGGTAGTAGTATGGTAAACTGTAGAGAGCTTGGGACTGACCGGGGAAGCTGCAAGGCTTCCAGGACAACCACCCCAATGCCAGTCCCAGGCTACCCTGTGAACTGTAGCATTATCAGGGGTTATTAGTAGACTCTAGAGGTGTGAGTCTTGTAACGTTTTAAGAGGGTCCCGCATGGTTGACTGTGTGTAGCGCTCATGCAATCAAGCAGCAGGAGATTTCTGGTCGTGGGAGCATGCAGTCAGGTTTAGAAGCTTAGTATAGCCAAGTAGATTTGCCGAGAGGCTGCGTAGCTTCTATAGACGAAACCAATGCTGGGCCAGTGAGTCCCAATGGATATTATCTCTACAGTGGGCATGTTGGTCAGCCACTGATGTGCTACCCATAAGAAAGAGTTTTCGCGCAGGCAGATGTAATTGGAGGGACATCACCGGAAGCACTTCCTATTTGTGGAAATAGTTAATATCCGAGCGGTCCGACTGCCTCCGAGTGTTAGCTCACTCTAGGCAGGTGAGTTGGACAGCCCTGAGCTGAGCAGGGTGCTTGCGAAAGGTCAGAATGGTTGACGGGTGCCCTCTGGCTTTACATTATTCTTCTTACTTAAAGCGAGAGACAGCCTATTCTGAGAACCAATGATCCTCGAGGGGACCTATTGAGTGAAGCTTTCAGGGTTGACGATATTAAATTTTACTGCTTGATTCTACTTTGAATTATCATTCTCTTTATTTAGATGCTTACATCTACTTTGAGTCTTCGGTCCAGTTGCAATCTTAGGATCTGTCTTCCCACAGAGTGCCCCGGTTACACTATGCACAGCCCTCAATATACATTATTCCGACATGATGCAGGAGATAGTCTGTTTTACTAGGCAGACTGCTGCAGATGACTGGCAGTTACCTGCTGGCCCTACAGAACTAGGATTACTCCCAGCAGAAGAAATTGCTCTGCATGAAATTCCTGTGACTGACTTTCAGGCAATAAACTGGTTCCAGATCCACCGGGCCCACTAGACTAAAACAAAGACATTTTGTAACAGTAGGCCGAGAAACAAATAGGTATGGGTTCAGCCTGGTGGGGAAGCGAACTATGAAGATCTACGAGGATAGGTGGTGGCTCGGTTGCTAGCACTTTGCAACATAAGAAATATTCTCTGTGAGGTGGGAGCTGTCCATCGCTTGGCATTAGTTTAAATACTCGATCGGGTCAATAGTGGCAGATTTCACATTGCGAGCGGACATATTCAAGTTGGGAGGCGGGTCAATCGTCAGGACATGCAAATAGACAGTATAGGCGAAGTGATCGGACAGGTGCAGGTAATTTCTACCGGGGAGAGGCAATGGATAGTGAATCTCAGGATTGATCTGCAGACGTTTATTGAAATATATTCCATTATTCTATCCAATTATGTACAGTATTTATACGAGTTAAAGCTGGCCACTTAAGGTGGTAGTTGGCATATTGAGTGTGCGGGTTCAACTTTGCTACGGGAATACTACAAAATCAGCTGGCTTTATAGCGAATTTGTTCAATAGGTTGAATTGTTTTGCATGAATTTGCAGCCAAGTTGAGACCGTACACGTAGGAAGGCAGTGCCCATATTGGTGTCCAGCTTCAAGTCGGCCACGTGGGAGTACTATATGATTGACAGGAATTTGAAGGAATATTTTAAATAGGTTGAATTTTCTTTCCATAAATATGAGGGCAAGTTGAAGCCAGAGACTTAAGATAGTAGTTGTGATATTGAGTGTCCAGCTTCAACTCGGCCGCGGGAGTGCTACACAATCTGGTGGCATTTAAGGGAACATTTTAAATCACTTAACATGTTCTGCATGAATATGCGGCCAAGTTGAAGCCGTACATTTAAAATTGCTATTCCCCTATCGCGGGTCTGGTTTCAACTCGGCCACAGCAGTAATATACGTTCTGCAGGCATTTAAGGAAATATTTTAAATAGGTTGAATTGAGTAGCTAGCCAAGTTGAACCTGACAACTTAAGAGAGAGATTCCCTTAGAAAGTGTCAGGCTTCAACTCTGCCTCGTGAGTTCTGCTAATGATTAATAATGCCAATTATTTATTCTCTCCTGTGGTGAAGCCAACCAAAGTAGGATGCCTCAATGGCGGCCCGCCGGCCGTCTGGTCAACAGGAAGGTAATCACCGAATTGACGGTACCACACGGGCTAAGAAAAGAGCCGGGTAGGATGTCAACAGAGGGGAGCGGACATTCTAGGTCACTAGAGGTGAGGGGGAATCTGGGAGGGCTGCCGGATGTGCGCAGTTGGTAAGTGCAGGCAGGAGGCCTGTAGACAAGAAGATAAGAGGGCAGATGTAACAGGAAGGCACTGGGAAGGCATTGGGTCTCAAGAAGCACGTTAGACGCTTGGGAGGGAAAGTGTGGGGTTCAGGTGTCCAAGATGCAAGAGATGAAAGGCAAAGAGGGCTCAGGAGAGCAGGGATGACTGGTGGCAAAGAGTGGACTGGCTCTCGTCCGGAAGCGGGCTCGAGAAGTCCCGAGAAAAAGGGTATTTTGCTGATGTTAGACCGTGTACCAAGGTAGGCCAAAGTTACCCTGCTGGGCAGGGTAACCTTCGGAGAGCATGTTCGTGTAAAGTGAAGGATACAGAGTAAATGTTGCAGGGGTCTCCAGGCTAACATTATATGTGGTCGCGTGAACTCCCTAAGAGAATAAAGGCATAAAGATATGAAGTTCCCCTACCTTCCCTGACAAAGCCGTCCACAGACTTAGGGGAAAATTATCCCTCAATACTGGGGCATGTAGATATTCAGAGAGCCACTGCGTATGGCACGAAATGGACTACCGATACAGCAGGAGTGGTGCAATCCTCAGGTAACTTTGAGGTGGTATTCCTAACACCCCCCTCGGGCCCCAGTATTGGTACGGCACAACAGTAGAGTACAGCTGTGTAGTTGTGCACTTCTTAGTAAAGTGAGAACGATAGGAACCCTTCTACAACACCATATGAGTTGTGGCTGTCCATCCCACCAGAAGCTGTTCGCAGGATATAACAGTAGTGTGAGGGTAACCATTGCAGGCTCCTCGCGCACCACCTGGATAATGCCTGGGAACTACCTACGGGCATACCTTAACCTCCGGGTAATGGTATGATTAACTGTAGAAAGCTTTGGGCTGACAGGGCAAGCTGCAAGGCTTCTAGAACAACCATCCCAATGCCAGTCCCAGGCTACACCATGAACTGTAGCATTACCATCAGTTATTAGTGGACTCTAGAGGCTTGACTCTTGTCACAATTTAAGAGACTCCCGTATGGTTGACTGTGGGTAGCACCCATGCACTCAACCAGTAGGAGATTTCTTATCAGGAGAGAATGCATTAAGGTTTAGATGCTTACTATAGCCAAGTAGATTTGCCGTTAGACGGCGTAGCTTGTATACATGAAACCACCACTAGGACAGTAAGTCTCAATAGATATTATCGCTATGGTAGGCATGTCGGTCGCCCACTAACATGCTACCAATAGGAAAGAGCTTTCGCTCAGGCAGATGTAGCTTGTGAGATATCACCGAAAGCATTTCCTATATATGGAGATAGTTAATATCTCAGCTGTCCGATTGCTTCTGAGTGTTAGCCTACTTTAGTAAGGTGAGTTGGACAACCCTGAGCAGAGCCAGATGATCATGAAAGCTGAGAATGGTTGACGGATATCCTCCTGCTTTACATTATTCTAATTTACTAAAGCGAGAAACAAACCACTCCGATGACCAACGATCCTCCAGAGAACTTATTGAGTGTAGCTTTCCTGCTTAACTGTATTAAGTTTAACCGCTTGATTCTACTTTGAATTATCTTTATCTCTATTTTAATCATTACTTCTACTTTGAGTCTCCAGTGCAATTGTAATCTTAGGATCCCTCAGCCTACAGAGTGCTCCTGTTAGAGTGTCATGATAAGAGGCCGTGTTGCTTAGTTGCATGTATCTGGACTGAATCCAGAGTAGTAGCAGGTCTCCCAATGCACCCGAAGTAACCTGATGTGCTGCCCAGGTACAGAAAGCACCAGATACACAAAATACAGAGTCCCAATCTGTAGAATCAGGACACAATACTAGTATCGTTGAGGCAACATATCTTTTTACTGATGAGTGGTGCACTGAGGACTGACATTGGCAAGGAGCTAGTTGTCTATGTCAATCTTCCAAATTTGCTTTTTAAGCCTGGCTCTTTGTTCAGACACGTTTCCCTGGGTGCTCAGACCAAGGGCTCCCATGAGCACACCTCAATCTTGACCTCCTCGTTGGTTTAAAACAGATTTCAGCCCCTCTGAGTAAATATACCTACTAGACAGTCGACTTATATCACCCCTAGTTATAGGAAAATTTAGAATTAATTCACCATTAGTCCCATTGAAAGGGTCCATCCAGTTCTCCATTTGCTAGAGAAACTCTGCTTTTAAGAAGTTAGGCAAGATTGTTTTTCTCTCCAACCGGAGTAGGACAGTTTGTTACTCTACTCTCTTGAATAGTTATTTCCCATCAGAGCCTACTACCTGATGAACTCATCTTGAACTCACATGAGGTCCACACAAACTTGCTGAATGTCTTGGCGGATTTGTTTAAGTATATGGTTAAATGAAGGGATATTTGAAATACACTTGCCTTCAATTCCAAACCTGTGAGGATGTGGGTACATAGCCTGTAAATTGGCCTGTGGGGTCTCGCGTGTAAAAGTTTCGTATAATATAAGAATTTCTTATTGTCTGATTGGGATCCAATAATAAGTCTGTGTTGAATTGATAATATATTATCTGGATCAGCAGTTGACCATTCTTCCTACTATCACATTGTTAGTTAAGATAAGAACACTTGTTTTATCAAACGATGATGAGCTCTGTAGAGCTACTTTATAGTTCTTGTCATCATCGCAATTGATAGACTTGAATTGATCGCTTGATAAATTGTAGGTGAAATGCAATAGCAAGTAAAAAAAAAACATAAGGTAATAGTTTATTCATTAATTTGTAAGTAGGAAAGTTCTTAGATAGTAGTGTGAAAATCTCCTTTCTCAGGTGGAAAGCCCCCTATTTATACCTGATATTCACTCTTTCCTTACCCTAATAAGTCATTCTTATGTCTCATCTGACTCTTATTACTCATAGTGAGTCATGATAAAAGATCCATTAGCTTACCCATATGAGTCACCTGCACAACACTCTTTAACCAATAACAAATCATAAAATAGCCCATCTACTCAAATGAGTCATATGGGTGTAACCCATGACTCAAAATGTGAGTCATGTGTGAAAGTTATTACATCATCTGACATCACAATCATGAGTTATAAAACACCTAACCAATCATAACTAACCAATAACTAGCTATTATGTAGTTGTGTAAACCACTATGCGTCAACTCATCTCATACTGTGAAACCTATTATACCTATGACTAATACTTATGAGTCATATGAAATCCGCCTTGCTCAGTCATGATTTGTGATATCTCATTTAGGTGGTGCAGTGGGACTTGGAGGCAATTGAGATTCGCCAGTTTGGGAGATATATTCTGTAAGGTAAAATATTGGTAGTCGTAAATACCAGCGAGCAACTACTGACAGAATACACCTGTACCAAGCCCACTCCCATATAACCAATGATAGACCTAACTCACACAGTGTAGACAGTAATTAAGCTAACCTATATACATGACCTAAGTCTGTAGCTGCCAGTGTATGATAGTAACAAATATTTGCTATTCCATGCTAATGGTGTTGCCTGACTCTGCCCTAACCTGGTCTAAGTTACAGAGATAAATCATCTGATCTCATCCCTTTTTGCAGTCATATGATGACTCATCAACCTGCAAATTTGGCAAAGCTCCAGAATAATCTCTGTCGCTTGATTCAGCACTGGGAGGCTTCACAGATTCCATTTCTAAAAAGTGCAAATATCCAGAGTTGCTCAAAAGGTCATATCTGGCATTACCAGAGGAGTTGAAACGTTCATGAAATTGGAATGTAAATAAGACTTTTAAACCTCAATTCACTCTGATGTTATGGAGCCAATCTCGATGTGTACCTTCTTGTCTATTCTGATCAAATAATGAGTACTGTATCCGGGCTGACGCCTCATAGAAGGATCTTAAAAGGTCTTCATAATGAGGTGTGTAACATCCTCAACTTTTTTCAAGGTCTTACGAATCTCTCTTGACGGAATCTGTTTGGAATTGATTCGATATAGCTGATTCCACCTGCCCACCGAACACCGCCTTCCTGAAGAACTAGCAATACTCCAGCTACTTTCTGTTGAACTACTAAGGCAACTCAAAATCCCAGTTTGAACATTCAAGGAAACCGAGATATATAACATTCATTGTACACAATGCACAGTAACACACCAATTTTGGAAATAAGAAAGACAGAATCTTTCTGTTTGGGTACAGGCTGGAAGCAAGGAGATGTAGTGTGCAGTACACTGAGGGGTCGTCTTACACCAAAGCTCGCGGCACACTTGAAAATCAGAGATAATAGCCATGCCACTGTGTAGGAGTTGCCAGCGGTTCAGATATTCTGCCCTGTGAACTCAGGCCGGCCCTCTATTATACCTAGTCTTGTTACCATTCAGCTGAGAAAAGATGCGCGAGAGTTTACATTAGTTGACATAGTGACAATTCTCAGCCTGGCTTAGCTTATTCCAGAAGGATACCAGCACTGGCTCGTCAACAACTGTATTGACATTACGACATTTAACGAAATTTACTAACGTATTTGACCTAGTAATGGGACACTCACTAGATATGGGACACTTGGCAATTACAGTGTCCCACATACTAAAATAGGAATACCTTAACCAAAACTAACTCTATTGATCTGTAAATCTATCTATAGATAGCTAATATATCTTTAAATATGTTCTAGCAATATTACTCTCCCATTGGCAAAGATGATTAAGCAATAGTACAAAGTGTAGAGAAATAATCAATTAGCTATATAGTGAGTAATGTATTTTATATAAAATTGATAAGAAATCGTAAAATTATTCTAACTGCTGGAGAAGGTAGATGCACATCTTCTCCTGAGCCTGCATGTTTTAAAAAGTTGATTGAATATCTACAAAGTCCAAGTCGTTGATTTCAATCTTTTCAACCTTTGAAAATCACAATATCGTTCAGTTTTTATCATAAAACTATTAAGACCTCCATCAATACTTAATTAAAACAGCTGAAAAATGTTTTATAAATACCTGATAAGCCTATAATAATGCTCTATAATGAATATTATGCATTTAGGCTTTAAAGATAATATTTGCTAACACCAGTAGAAAATGTCCTAATTTACAATATATTGACTATTTTATATTTGATACAATTGATAGAAAATCATAAACTTATGCTATTTACTAGAGACTACTAGGAAAGTATATCTTTTCCTATTACCTATTATTGTACAATATAAATTACAAGTTGGGTGACTTCAAGTATAATATTTGTATTTTATACAAGATTTACAATATGTAGTTAGCAGTTTCAGTTATTAAAGGTCACTAGAATTACAGAAACAAAAGTATAATTTCATTCTAAAACTAGTAGAATACTTAAAATATGTATTAGGTTATATACAGAGTAGAAATATTATACTTTTTTGTCTGTCAAATGTTATACTGATTGAAATCAACGACTTGGACTTTGTAGATATTCAATCAACTTTTTACAACATGCAGGCTCAGGAGAAGATGTGCCTCTACCTTCTCCAGCAGTTAGAATAATTTTACCATTTTTTATCAATTTTATATAAAATACATTACTCACTATATAGCTAATTGATTATTTCTCTACACTTTGTACTATTGCTTGATCATCTTTGCCAATGGAAGAGTAATATTGCTAGAACATATTTAAAGATATATTAGCTATCTATAGATAGATTTACAGATCAATAGAGTTAGTTTTGGTTGAGGTATTCCTATTTTAGTATGTGGGACACTGTAATTGCCAAGTGTCCCATATCTAGTGAGTGTCCCATTACTAGGTCAAATACGTTAGTAATACATATACATGTATAATGGATATTTGCGGAGGGATGCATCGGGTGTCATAGCAAGCCGTATATATATAGTGTGTACTAGTATGAAGACAATATATAATTAATAGATGATTTAAACATAATAGGTAGACTTGAGACAGGGCCGGGCCACTGAATATTTGGTAGCACAGGGTTCATATCCGAAGTCTAGGGTTAGGAGTATGATAATCCTGACAGCTTCTGGAAGAAGCTAGCCAATTGAAAGCATCAGGATACTAGGATATGCAGAACAGGGGGGGCATGAAATCCGGATGCAAGGGATGGTTGCTGCGCAACTCACGAGACAATAGTGGCGTGCCGGTGTTGTGGACAAAGTCAGGACGCATGTCAAGAATACAGACATTGCAACTGAACTCAGTATGTATGGGAGGCATAGGACGCAGTGACAATGTCTTTAGAATTAGTAGGACACAAGGTGGGGCACATTAGATACCTGTGTTTTTTTGCTGATCTTATTCTTTCACGCTATAAAGTCAGTTCACTTATAGTATCTCACATGACTGTATAATAGCAAGTTATCGTTATGTTATAATTTGTTGATTGTTTCAATGACTCACAATTGTGAGTCCTATGATATACTAACTTTCGCATATGACTCATATCATGAGTTATGAGTTTTACACATGTGACTCATTTAAGCACTTAACCTGTTTTATGAGCTTTGATTAGTTAATGGTATATTGGGCAGTTTCTCATATAAGTCATCTGATAGATTTTGCGCTATGACTCACTTATGAGTCATACAAGTTATGTAATGCGAGATGATAAGTCCCCAGGGTTAGAGATGTGAAGAAGTCTACATAAGGCAGGCCTTTAGGCTGAGAGATAGAATCTTTACCCAACCATCTTAGTACTTTTCTCGACTAAGAAGTTGCAATATGATTCTTTTTATTTTTAAACAATTGAATTCTACGAATAATCTACTGACAAACTCTGGAAGCCGGTGACTGTTGTAACTGTCAGAAGAAGCGAGTCAATAATATAGAACTATTATAATAGTTTGATATCACGAGCGGACTGTTCCATACTCTCTAATGAGATAGTGGAACTATCAGATGACAAAGCAGTTCTGTTCTATCTGAACAGATAGTAAGATTTTAAGTAAGTAAGGTTGTTACCTGTTGCAATATAACGAGAGGACAATAGGATTGTTACAACAAGATTGTTTCCACTGTGAGCGTTCATAAGATAACTACTCGAGACTCCTTTTCAGACTTAAGGACTCTGTATTGACATTTTGGGGCAGCAAGTTACTGGTGTAGTAATTACTCTCCCGACTCACTTTTCCTTAACCCAGAAGTAAGTACTTGCCACTGCCGCTGCAGCTTGATGCTTGATTCATTAGAATCTCTTGTGGGATTGAAGAAATTGAGATTGAGAAGGTTGGCACCGGCAGATTAGTTGGGAGAATGATAAAGATAGCAGCTGCAATGAAGTGTAAGAGAATAGCAACAACAGTGAAATAAAGATGGGCAATCACATTGTTTTCAGGCAAAATTTGATTATGCAGATATATTCCTGAATATGCAATTGACTACAAATTACGGATAGATTCTAATTAAGTCTGTCATAACAAGATTTCCTATTTGTAGATAGTTATAATTGTATAACTTGCAATGTGTATTAAGGAGGTTTTACAAAGGGAGTTCAAATGCCAAGACCCTTGTTTTTCTGTTGTTGCTATAGCAACGCACCGTATTTTGATCTGTTGATAACAAAAATTCTGTTATTCTGGATTGCTACCAAAGTTAACATCCCCCTGATAACAGTAGGTTTAAAGTTAAAATAATACTACCAACTGCTGTGTATATCTCAGCACACCTTGGGTGATTGTTGTCCCTAAGAAAGATTTTTCTCACAACAGAATATGGCTGAAGCAAGATTTCAATTGTTCACACTCCTCTCAAGCAGCTATCTATTCAAGTTTTTTATTTGCCAATCTTCTCAAATTGGTAGAATCTCCTTCTGTTCAAGTTATTCAGAATTAGAGAACTACCAACCACAGCCTTGGCACCAAAGCTCGGTTGTTATTATCATGTTATACTAGGTGCAAAACCTTCCTTTTGACCACTTGTTCATCGCAAGAATATAAATATTACAACCCCAACCTACCACACTTGCAAAACTCTTTGTCAAAGTCTGTCCAGAAGACCCTTTTGCTCAGTCTCACAAGAAAACAGTTATCAAAGGTGCAAATCTTTTGTGAAAGTCTCTTCAAATTTTCTATCATTATGGGGGAGCATTGCAATTGAAATTACCTTGAACCATGGAATGAATGATCTCTATGGTCAATTGTAGAGAAAGTCTCAGAAGTATTCATTTATTCACAAGTTTAAGGCTGAAGTCCCTAAAGCACAGAATAGCATTTGGCCAGCTTATAAGACTACAATACCACCATCTGGGCTCTGGGTTGAGGGATTTGGTGGATTCAAAATTTCTTTCAAAGCCAGAGGAACATCACTTTTCAATTTTTGACTTGGCCTGAATATAGATCTGTCATATAGTGTAAAGAAATTACTTGTTTATCTTGAGAATGAAAGGATTTACACTCGGCCTATAGGAGCAGAGGCAGAAAGATAAACTCAAGGAAAGAAGGGTTGGAGTCCTGACAACTGTCATGGTACAATGTTTGATTTTCAACTTTGTGGGCAGCCTGGATCAGGTATCTTATTCTTGACAACTTGGTTAATAAACTTACTTATCATATGTTTACTAGGGAAAAGTTTTTCCTCTCTTATTTACTTGTTCGCAGACTGAACAAGCATCAGCTTCCTGTATATCACATTAGAGAGAATGCTTGTTTCCTTATTGAGAGAAGCTATAGGAATGAAATCAGGTTTTGTCCATGGGTATGCTGTTTTAGACATCAGATGCAAACGCTATAGATATTAACTAATAAGGGAGTTTAAGATCTAGTATTAAATATGCAAAATTGTGGTTAGTTTATTGTATGGGTAGTATTCCCAAAAGATATTGAGGTCTCTGACCAGTGGAAAATGGACCAATCCCCTAAGGTATATTTTATTAAACAATATGAATAGGCAAAGATTTTTGCAGCTTATTAGTATTACTTCTATCCTTGTTTATCAGGCTATTGATATTGGTCAAACTTCTAGTATTTTGTCTACCTGCCTGTCTAGAAGGTTCACATCAGTCTGAAAGTTCTCTAGTAGAGCTTGACAGCAGTGGATATATGTATAAAGTATACATCATATCTTAATCATGTTCCAGAATGCTGAAGGGCAAAAAATATCGCATATTGAACTTGTTGAATAAGCAATCATTGTTGCCATTGCAGACCCAGGAGCATCATTAATTGAGTCTGATATACGCTCATAATACTTGTATTGCAGTCAAGACAAACTGGAGTACTGTTAAATCAACAAGAACTTTTTGACCATGAGTATAAGTTTCACCTGTCTTTTTAACAAAATATTAATGTTAAATAGTTGTGAAAATGTGATACAATGCTATATGTTTGACCATATCATTAGTGTGTGAGTGAGGAATATGAAGAAATTGAGAAAACAGCAAATATAGGGTATTATAGCTTAGAGCGGCCAAAGTCCCAAATTAATAGTGAGATGACAACTTGAAGACTATTCTTGATAATTATTGGTTTTAGTGCAGTTGAATGAACCTGTCTGAGAACTATCAATATTTGTAAGAAATACTATAAGAGAACTCTTGGAACCTATAGTTTATAGATATGTATGAGGGTATAGGTTGTGCTCAACTTACAGTTGTGAAGTAGAAGCTAGCCCTGGGAGAAAGTAAGTTCTACCCTTATTTGGGTGTTTTCTGAAAAGTGTGACTGTGCAGTGGAGGAAAAACATAAGAGGAGGATTTAATAGTTCGTTCCCTATCCAACATCTTCTGTATATATAATACCATATATTACAAACTTTGCATTTGCCTTTGGGTACATTTGTTCTTTATCTGTCCTACATTTTCTCCATATTACTATTTGTTCCTACCTACCAGTAGGTAAACTGGACAGAATTTCAACCATGACAAGCTTCCCGGAGACTACCTTAGTGAGGTACATAAAGGGATTTCAAATTAAATTACTTATAGTAGTTGTGAAGCCTTAGAGCACACAGTGCTTTCTGAGGCATCAGAAAAGATACCTATTATGCGATCCTCACAGAGAGAAGTAGCCTACATGGAGTATATAATTACAAGGTAAACAGCATATACTGTCTATGAGAAGGCTATGAAAAGGTCCCAGCAGGATTGCCTCTTATTATATAAGTATCTTTCATAGCAACCTGTACTCTGAGGTACAGCAGATACATTTTTTCAGGATTACATTTATGATCATGATTGGTAGTGACTCGGTTGGAAATTTGCTCGACAAGAAATTCCAATATCTGGAGTAAGCCAAATTTCCTCTGAATTCAAAGCAGTAGCACCCAATCTTCCAGTACTAAACCACCTTACAAATCCAGATAATCTCTTAAAGCAAGTTAAACCTTCTGGAAGAAAAAGCCTCTCAGATCTTAGTATGATAGAAAAGTAGTTTATTCCTTTAAGCTGGAATTATGAGGAGGGTAATTTACTGCTATTTAGTAGCAATTCAATGTTACTGCTTTTCTAAATTACTATCTCAAGGCAGACATGACTTTGACTATGTGCAATTTGAGAGCTACTGAATGTATTACCTAAAACAATCAAGCTGGTTTATCATCATTGTTGTTCTATAGAGCCATGAGAACAACAATGCCCAGAAGCAAAATACTTAGAATATAGAGGATATTAGGCCATGACAATCAGAGCTAGAGATCAAGCAGTTTTACCTTGCTTTTTCAGATAAATGGAGGCAATTGGTTGCCATTCTAGTGCCCATTGAGAGGGAGGGGGAACAACAGCCTGAGAATGGTAATGAGGATAATTGCCATTAGCTAGAAGGAAACAGTTACAACTATGGATATATGATTGTTTGAGATAGCAGATGGTTTATGAGAATCGTGAGTTGGGTTCTGGTTTAACATATTCTTGAAAAACAGTGATAAGCAAATGCCTTAGAAAGTCAAATGGTGAACAAGGGTCTCTTGAGGGAGAGCCAAGTGTATTGGTAGCTAGGTATTGGCATTGCTTACAAAAATCCAGTTCACAGTATGTGGGGTTAGCAGATTTTCTGGCATCATATATATGATTCCAGCTAACTTATAATCTGTTGTTTGAGCTGAACAAATCCCTCTCACAATCAGATCCTCTAACCTCAAAATATATTTGATAGCCTATAACAGCAAACAAAAACCATCATTGTCAACACTTCAAACCAGCCATTCAATAACCCTGTTTATTTGAACCAATTTCTACCTTATACTAAGGTTTTTAGAATTATATTAATATCCTTCATCGTCCACAGTAAATAATTCCCATTAAGTAGTACATCCTACTATGAGATATTCTCAGGGTATAATAGTGGGAAAATATGTTCATTGAAACCATTATCTAGCATATGCGTATGCAAATCCCACATATTCAAATATTAATACTGATATTCTATATCCTCCCCAAATAAAGCGAGAAAGTACCATTCAAGTATTGTCTCCCACCAATAAGGTCATATTTCCATCAGACTATCATTGTTCAACAAGGTTATTCTCATAAATCAACTGGGAAATTGGTATTAATATGTCAATTATAATGAATGAGTTAGGATTTCAGATATCCTGGTTAGTGGGAAACACTATTTGCTGAAAGAACTTAGTTCTGGTAGCTGGTTACTAATGCAAGATACAACAAAATTTGTATTCAAGTTTACTTGCACTTATTGTCTTTCTAATTGCTTAGTTGGCACACCGGTTGCACTGGCATCCTCAAGGACATCAAAAATATATGGGCTATTAATAATATTATTTGATATACCCATCTTTCTCCTAAATGTGTCCAGCTTGGCCAATTATCGCAACATTTACAAAAGGTTGCATCACCCCAAAACAAGTATATACTATTATCTAACTATGATCAAGGGATGAGGTTATACAATATAGCAAAGATAAACTTGGTTGGGCCAGATTTGGGTCCTACCTTGATTGTCAATCATGAATACTATAAGTCAATCCTTGACTATCACTCACAATAGCTACACTTCTATTGTCACAAATCGTGACTAAGCAAGGCAGATTTCACATGACTCATACTTATGAGTCATAAGGTATGTTGGATTTCACACTATGACGTTACTTGACTCATAGTTCTCACATGACTATGCACTTGCG
>Ga0307513_10001667_pt1 | contig 31752 bp, 37 predicted proteins | sample 15_EM_MG_FD_202174 | JGI IMG/M metagenome (GOLD analysis project Ga0307513, IMG submission 202174) | Populus trichocarpa ectomycorrhiza microbial communities from riparian zone in the Pacific Northwest, United States - 15_EM | ecosystem: Host-associated > Plants > Roots > Unclassified | place... | reverse complement strand
TGCCAACCCCCGCAGACTCCCGCCTGCCGGCTCAATCGCATTCAAGTTGATGGCCGAGCGGCCAAAGCGCCATCGAGCGTGCCGCTTCAAAGCTGGGAATCATCGGGAGGGGGAATCGTGTCGCCAGATCAGTCCACGCAGTTGTTGTCGCAACTGCTATGGAAAGCCGCTGTCATTTCTGCGCCGCTGCTGCTCGCGCTGCTGCTCGTGGGGGTGCTCGTCAGCGTCTTCCAGGTGGTGACGCAGATCCAGGAGATGTCACTCACCTTCATCCCGAAGCTGATCGTCACCGTGGTCGTGCTCGCCGCCGGCGGGCCGTGGATGCTCGCGCAGCTGATGGCCTACAGCACGGCGCTCATCAACAGCATCCCGCGCATGCTGTAAGCCACCGCACGAGCCGCCCATGTCACTGAAGTTCGACGAGGCTTGGATGCTCGCGACCGTGCTGCTGTGGGTGCGGCTGGGCGCGCTGTTTTTCATGAGCCCCTTTTTCTCGGCCGCCAAGGTGCCGGCCACGGTGGTGGTGGTCTTCACGCTCGCCTTGTCGGGCCTCTTCACGATGGCGTTTCAGACGCGTGCCACGCAGCCCCTGGGCGATGTGATGCAGCTCGCGCTGGCCGTTGCCGCCGAGCTGATCACCGGTGCGCTCATGGGCTTTGCCCTGCAATGCGCGTTTGCCGCTTTCGCCATGGCCGGCCAGGTTCTCGATGTGCAAATGGGCTTCGGCATGGGTTCGATCTTCGACCCCGTCACCCGCTCCAACACGCCGGTGCTGGGCTCGGTGCTGGCGCTGTTCGGCGTGGCCTTCTTCTTTGCGGTGGATGGGCACCACGCCTTCATGCGCGGCATTGCGTTCTCCGTCACGGCGGTGCCGCCGGGCACGCTGGGCTTGAGTCTCTCTCTGGCCGACCTGATGCGCCCGGTGGGGGCCATGTTCACCTCGGCCATTGCGGTGATCGCGCCCACGCTCTTCATGCTGCTGCTGGTGGAACTGGTGCTGATGGTGACCTCGCGCGTGCTGCCACAGATGAACATCTTCTTCGTGGCCATACCGGCCAAGATTCTGGTGGGCTTTGTGGCGCTGGCCATCACCTCGGTGTTCGTGGGCCCTGTCATGGCCAAGGCTTACGCGGGTATCTTTCGCTTCTGGGATGGGGTGCTTCGATGAGCAGCGAACAAGACCTCGACCGCAACGAAAAAGCCTCGCCGTACAAGCTCGACGAAGCCCGAAAACGTGGCCAGGTGGCCAAGAGCAATGACATGCTGTCCTTGGCCGTCATGCTGGTGGCGGCGATCGGCTTCTTTGCCCTGGTGCCCACGGCGCTGCGCAGTATGGCGGGCCTGATCGCCCGCGGCATGGCCACCGGCCCCGCGCCGCTCAAGAACGCGGGTGACGCGGCGCAGCTCGTGTCGAGCGGCCTCTTCGGCGCCCTGCAGGTCATTGCACCGCTGCTCTTCGTGGTGGTGGTGGTGGTCGTGGCAGCGCAGGTGCTGCAAACCGGCCCGGTCTTCAGCACCACGCCCCTCAAGCCCGACTGGAGCCGCCTTAACCCGGTCACTGGGCTCAAGAAGCTGTTTTCGATCAAGCTGCTGTTCGAGGCCGGCAAGAGCGTGCTCAAGCTGCTGGCCCTGGCCTCGGTCGCCTACATGGCGTTGCATGCCTTGGTGCCGGGGCTGGCGCGGCTTCAGAGCGCAACGGTCAAGGCCTTCATGCTCACGCTGGTCGAATCGGCGGGTGGGCTGGCCACCAAGCTGTGCGCGGCGCTGGCGGTCTTTGCCCTCATCGATGTGCTGTATGTGCGTTGGGACTACATGAAAAACCTGCGCATGAGCCGCCGCGAGATGGCCGACGAGCAAAAGCACCGCGATGGCGACCCCCGCATCAAGGCCCGTCTGCGCGAGCTGCGCCACGAGTTCTTGCGGCGCACGCGGGCCGTGAAAAACGTGCCCCAGGCCGATGTGCTCATCACCAACCCGACCCACATTGCCATCGCACTGCAGTACCGCCACGGGGAATCGCCGGCTCCGCGGCTGGTGGCCAAGGGCGCGGGTGGCCTGGCCCGCCGCATGCGCGAGATCGCCTACCGCTCCAACGTGCCGGTGGTGCAAAGCCCGGTGCTGGCACGCGCCTTGTTCAAGGAGGTGGAGCAAGAGACCTACGTGCCCGAGCGCTGGTACCCGCAGATCGCCAAGATCCTGGTGTGGGTGCAGGCCGGCAAGGACGCACGTGCAACACAAAGGGGAGCGGCATGAACGCGTTTCGCCAGGCCTTGGGCCGGCATGCCGACATCCTGCTGGTGGTGCTGGTGGTGGGCATTCTTACGGTGCTGTTTGCACCGGTGCCTTCGTGGCTGCTCGACGTGCTGATTCTCATCAACGTGAGCTTCGCGATGATGATGCTGCTGCTCACGTTCTACATGCACCGGCCGGTGGAGTTCTCGACCTTCCCCTCGCTGCTGCTCATTGCCACGCTGTTTCGACTAGCCTTGAACGTGGCGGCCACGCGGTTGATCCTGACCGATGCCGACGCAGGCCACGTGATCCAGGCGGTAGGCGAGTACGTGGTGGCGGGCAACTACGTGATCGGCCTGATCGTCTTCCTGATCCTGGTGGTAGTGCAATACGTGGTGGTCACCAGCGGTGCACAGCGCGTGTCTGAGGTGGCAGCGCGTTTCACGCTCGACAGCATGCCGGGCCAGCAGATGAGCATCGATGCCGACCTCAACATGGGCTTCATCGACCAGGCCGAGGCGCAGCGCCGGCGCAAGGTGCTGGAGAAGCAGGCCGGCTTCTACGGTTCCATGGACGGTGCGAGCAAGTTCGTGAAGGGCGATGCCATCGCCGGCATCATCATCCTGCTCATCAACATCGTCGGCGGCCTGATCATCGGTGTGATGCAGAAAGGCATGGCTTGGGACCAGGCCCTGCACACCTACACGCTGCTCACGGTGGGCGACGGCATCGTGACGCAGATCCCGGCGCTGGTGATCGCCGTGGGCACCGGCATCATCGTCACGCGCTCTGCATCAGACACCGACCTGAGCGGCGAAGTCATGCGGCAGCTCACGTCGTTTCCGAAGGTGGTGTGGCTGGTGGTTTGTGCCATCGGCGCGCTGATGTTCCTGCCAGGCATCCCGGCGGTGCCGGTAATCCTGGTAGTGGCGGTGCTGGTGGCTTTTGGTGTGTTCGCCCAGATGCGCGCCAAGAGCCCCGAAGAAGCAGCAGCAGCGCAGGCCGATGCACCCAGCAGCGAGGTGCCCGCGGCACCGGCCGTGCCGAAGATCGAGCCCATCGACGTGCGCATCGCACCCCAGCTCGCCGAGTTGGCCGAAGGCGAAGCCTCGGTGTTTCTGCAGCGCGTGGCGGCCTTCCGCACGCAGTTCGCCACCGAGTTGGGCCTGCTGCTGCCGGCGGTTCGGTTTGCTGTGGACAACAAGCTGGCAGCGCATGCCTACGAGATCAGCATCTACGGCGTGGTGCACGGCCGCGGCGAGGTAATGCCCGATCGCACGCTGGCCATCCATCCCACCGGCGACACCAAGCTCGTGCAAGGCACCGAGACGCGTGAGCCGACCTACGGGCTGCCAGCGGTATGGATCGAAGAGAGCGAGCGCGACAAGGCCCGAGCCGCGCGCTACACCTTGGTGGATGCGCCCACGGTGTTCATCACCCACCTCAGCGAGACGCTGCGCCAGCAGTGTGCGAACCTCGTGACACGTGCCGAGGCCGACAAGCTGCTCAACCGTGTGCGCGAATCACAGCCCGGGCTGGTCGAAGAAGTGGTGCCCTCGCTTCTGAGCGTGATCGACATCCAGAAGGTGCTGCAGAACCTGCTGCGCGAAAAGGTGGGCTTGCGCAATGTGGATGCGATCCTGGAGACGCTGGCCGACGTGGGCCGCACCACCAAAGACGCAGCGCTGCTGACCGAGGCCGTGCGCCAGCGCCTGGGCGCCGCGATCTGCCAGCAGCTGATGGGCGAAACACAGACCTTGCAGGTGCTCACGCTCGACCCGGCACTCGAAAGCCGCTTGCGTGCGAGCACCACCGACCAGGCCAGCCTGGTTGTCGACCCGCGGTTGGTCGAGCAGATGCTGAGTCGCATCGTCGGCCAGGCCGAGCAGATGATGCGCAGCAACCTGCTGCCCGTGCTGCTGTGCGCCCCCGATCTGCGTCGCCATGTGCGCAGCCTGACCGAACGCGCCGTGCCCCACATGCGCGTGCTGGCCGTGACCGAGGTGCCGAACACCGTGCCGCTCAAGGCCTTCGGCAGCGTGACCGTCCCGTCTCTTCCGACCTGATCTCCCACCGAGAGCCACTGCATGAACATCACCGAGATCGCCGCCGCCGGCTTGCAGCAAGACATCGAGCGCCTGCGCGTGGCCAGCCACAACGTGGCCAACATCACCACGCCTGGCTACAAGCGCCAGATTTCCGTTCAAAGCGCCTTTGCCAACGCCATCAACACCGAGCGGGCTACCCAGTCGGCGATGAACACCCACACCGACATCAGCGCGGGCCAGCTGCGCCCCACGGGCAACCCGCTCGACGTGGCCTTGAACGACCGTGAGTTCCTGCTGGTGCAAACCGCGGGGGGCGGCACTGCGCTGTCACGCGGCGGCGCGCTGCAGGTCGATTCGCGTGGCCGACTCACCACCAGCGCCGGCCTGGCGGTGCAGGGTGCGAGTGGCGAGCTGGCGCTGCCTTCCACGGCCAGTGCCGTGCGCATCGAATCCAACGGCCAGGTGTTTGCCGACGACAAGCTCATCGGCGCGCTGCGCGTGATGCGGCTGGGTGACGGGGTTCAACCCATCGCCTTGGGTGAGGGCTTGTTCACCCTGACCAACATGGCCGACGCCCAGGCCGTGCCGGTGCCGCTGCTCAACGTGGGGCACACCGAGGCCTCGAACGTCGTCTCTTCGCAAGAGATGGTGATGGTGATGGCCAGCACGCGGCATGCCGAGTCAATGGCGCGCCTGATCCAGGGGGCCGACGAGATGCTCGAGAAAACGATACGCAAACTGGGAGAGATGTGATGAACGACGCTTTGTACATTGCGGCCACGGGCATGCAGGCGCAGCAGACGCAGCTGAACGTGATCGCCAATAACGTGGCCAACGTGAACACCGCAGGCTTCAAGCGCTCGAGCGTGAACTTTCACGACCTGGTGCACACCCAGGCGGCTGCTGCGTTGACTGCGGACAACGAGCTGGCCCGTGCCGGCGCCTTGACCGGGGCAGGCGTGGCGATCGGCACGGTCTCCAAGCAGTTCGCTGCAGGCGATCTCAAGCAGACCGGCAGTGCGATGGACGTGGCCATTCAAGGCAACGGCTTCATCGAGGTCTTGCTGGGCGACGGCAGCACGGGCTACTCGCGCGGCGGCACGCTGCACGTCAACGCCGACAACCTGCTGGCCACCGCAGAAGGCTATGTGCTCAAGCAGCGCATCCAGATACCCACCGATGCACGCGGCTTCTCAGTGGGGAGCGACGGCCACGTGACGGCCACCGATGGCAAATTGCGCGACTGGAGCCTGGGCCGCATCGACCTCGTGACCTTTGCCAACCCCTCGGCTCTCAGCGCCATGGGTGACAACGTGTACCGCGCGCCGCCCCAGGCCGGCGATGCCCTGGTGGCGACGCCAGGCGAGGGCGGGGCAGGTCGCCTGATGCAAGGGCAGCTGGAGGCCTCCAACGTCAAGCTAATCGACGAGATGGTGCAGCTGATGGTGGCGCAGCGCGCCTACGAGATGAACGTGAAGGTGATCCAGGCCGCCGATGAAGTCGCCAGCCTCACCAACAACCTGCGCAAATGAAGACCCGGCTCTTGATCTGCGCTGTGCTCGGCGGCGCTGCGCTCGCGGCGCAGGCAGCCAGTGCACGCCAGGTGGCGCCCGAGCAGGTGTGTGCTGCTGCACGCAAGCTGGTGACCGAGGCCGCCAGCCGCCAGGGTGTGACGGCGGCGGTCGAGTGCCCGAATGCGCGTGCGGTCGAGGCCGGCCCCGGCGCCCTCGCGTGGTCGCTCGAATCCGCCCCCTCGCCGCTGGTGGCCGGGCCGTCGCGCCTCGTGCTTCAGCTGACGGTGAACGGCACGCGCCCTCGTGCGGTCGGGGTGCCCATCGCGCTGGCGCTTAACTCAAAGGCCTGGGTCGCACTGCGCCCTGTCGCGGCAGGCGAGCGGCTCGCTGCCGGCGACCTGACGCTGCGTGACGTGAGCTGGCCCGTGGGCATGGCGCCCGCAGTTGCTGGCGACGTGGAACCTGCTGGGCGTGCTCGGCTGGCGCTCAAGGCCGGCGACGTTGTGTCGGCCAGCCACCTCACTTCCTCCGGGCAGAAGCTGCAAGGCGATGCCGTGATGGTGGCCGTGCGCAGCGGCGCCATCACGCTGGAAGCGCCTGCCGTGCTGGCCAGCAACGCCCAGATCGGGCACGTGGCCCGGGTCCAACTCAGGGGTCGCCACGACACGCTCGAAGGCGTGCTGGTCGACGCCTCTACCGTCATTGTCGAGCGCTGAACCATGCGACTAGCCATTGCCTCCCTCGGTCTTGCCATCGCCTTGTCGAACGGCGCCCACGCGCAGGAGGTGGATCTGCCCTCGCAAGGTCAAGTGACACAACCGGCGGGACAGCCTTTTTGGCAACCCCGCGCCAAGAAGCCGCTGCTGCCCCCTGTGCAGCCTGCCCCCGTAGTTCGCCCTGCCGGCCCGCGCGAAAGCCTCTATTCCGAAGCCAGCTACCAGCCGTTAACTTCTGACCGGCGGCTGCAAAAGGTCGGCGACCTGGTCACGGTGCTCATCATCGAAGACGCCAGCGCCACCAGCACAGCCGACACCGGTGCCAACCGCGATGCGTCGGTCGGCGTCTCGGTCTCCAATCCGGTGTCGAACAAGACCTTTGGCGTCGGCACCAACAACGATTTCCAGGGTGGTGGCCGCACGCAGCGCGCTGGCCGCCTGCTGGGGCAACTCACGGTGATGGTGCGCGACATGGCGCCGAACGGCGACCTCATCGTGGGCGGAGAGCAGGTGCTCGAGATCAACGGCGAGCGCCAGGTCATCCGTCTGGAGGGGCGCGTTCGCACGCGCGACATCTCCGAACTCAACACGGTGCCGTCAAGCCGCGTGGCCGACGCCCAGATTTCCTTTGTTGGCGACGGCGTCTTGGGTGAGCGCCAGCAGCCCGGCTGGTGGCACCAGCTGCTGACGATTTTCGGGTTCTGAGCATGAAGGCAAGTACATCACTCATCGCGCTCGTGCTGGCCATGCTGGCCGCAGGCGTACAGGCGCAGCCGGTTCGCATCAAAGACCTGGGCAAGATCAGCTCGTCGCGCGAGAGCGGCCTCGTGGGCTACGGGCTGGTGACCGGCCTGGCAGGCACGGGCGATTCGGCGCGCAACAAGGCCACGCGGCAGTCGATCGCCAACATGCTGGCGCGCTTCGACCTCGCGATTGCGAGCGACGACATCCAGAGCCGCAACGTGGCCGCAGTGATGGTGAGTGCCAAGCTGGCGACCTACTCGCGCCCGGGTGACACGCTCGATGTGACGGTGACATCGATCGGCGATGCACGCAGCCTAGTTGGTGGCAGCCTTTTGCTCGCGCCCCTCAAAGGCCCGGACGGTAACGTCTATGCCCTGGCGCAAGGCCCCCTGACCGTGGGCGGTTACCGCTATGACGCCAACAACAATCTGGTGCAGAAGAACCACCCGACGGTGGGCCTGATCTCCAACGGCGCTTCGGTGGAGGTGGGCATGTCGGTGCCGGAAGAGCGCCCGAGCGTCGAGTCGCTGATGTTCGTGCTGCACGACGCCGACTTCACCACCGCCGGGCGCATCGCCGATGCCATCAACGAGCTGGCCGGTGCCGGCACGGCCGAAGTGCGCGACGCCGCGGGCATCGAGATCCGCGTGCCGGCCGCGTCGCGCAAACAAGTGCCGACTTTCATGCGCCGCCTGGAGGCGCTCGCGGTGCAGCCCGACCGTCACGCCCGGGTGGTGGTCAACGAACGCACCGGCACCATCGTCACGGGCGGCGACGTGCGCATCGCCAAGGTGGCAGTGGCGTACGGCAACGTTACCGTCACCGTGGCCTCGGAAACCTATGTATCGCAGCCGATGACTTACGGACGCACCGGCCAAGGCGTGCGCACGGAGGAAGTGACCAACAGCACGCTGACGGTCGAAGACACCCCGTCGTCAAAGTTCATCCCGGCCGGCGGCACGACCGTGGCCGATCTGGTGCAGGCGCTGACGGCGCTCAAGACGAACACCCGCGACACCATTGCCATTCTTCAGGCGATCAAGGCCGCAGGTGCACTGCACGCCGATCTGATCATCCAGTAAGCACCCGTCCCGCATTCACGAGCAGAGGAACTTCATGAACTTCATAGAACCGACCACGCTGGTGCTTGTCAGCAAAGCGCTTGATGCCGCCACCGTGCGGCAGGCGGTGCATGCCAACAACATCGCCAACGCCAGCGCCGAGGGCTTCGCCCCCAGCCGCGTCAGCTTCGAAGAGCACATGAACCAGGTGCGCGATACGCTGGCACGTGGCGACCGCCTGAGTGCGGCGGACGTGGGCGATATCCAGGCCAGCATCGAAACCTTGGGCACCGGCACCAAGGTCGAGCTCGACACCGAAATCTCGGCACTGGCCCGAAATGGCCTTCACTACCAGGCGCTCATCAAGGCGCTCGATCGCGAGCTGTCGATGATGTCGCTGGCTGTCTCGGATGGGAGGCGTTGATGGACTACCGCGCCATTTTTGAGATCAGCGCCGCGGGCATGGGCGTTGAGAAGAAGCGCCTGGAAGTCGCCACGCTGAACCTGGCCAACATGAACAGCACCGCGCCGGCCGGCACCGAGGGCTACCGCCCGCTGCGAGTGATCGCGCATGCGATCAAGACTGACTTCGGCAGCATCATGGATGCGCAGCTGAGCGGTGTCGCGCAGGCCGCGCAGACCCTGGAGGTGGTGCCGTCAGAGGTTGCGCCGCGCATGATCAAAGACCCCGGCCACCCGTATGCCGACGCGCAGGGCTTTGTGAGCTACCCCGGGGTGGACCAGGGCACCGAGATGATCACCGCGATGACCGCACTGCGCGCCTACGAGGCCAACGTGGCTGCGGTGGGGATGGCCCGCGCCATGGCGACGCGCGCACTCGACATCGGAGGCTCGCGATGACCCCGCCGATCGCCCCGGTTGAAGCCATTGGCGACGACCTGGTTGCTGCGCCGCTGAAGGCTGCGCAGACCGAGCCCGCCACGCAGTTCGGCACCTGGTTCACCCAGGAGCTGGCCAACGTCAATACGCAAATGGTCAACGCGGAGCAGAGCGTGGCCAAGCTGGCTGCGGGTGCTTCCGGCAACGTGCACGACACGATGATCCAGCTCGAACAGGCGCGCCTGTCGTTTCAGCTGGCGATCAACGTGAGAACGCGTGTGCTCGAGGCTTATCAAGAAATCATGCGGATGCAGGTGTAAACGATGTTTGATGTCATCCCGTTCATGGGCAGCCTCTCCGGGCGCCAACGCGCCGCGCTCGTCGCTGGCCTGGTCTTGATCGTGGCCCTGGTCGCGGCCCTGGGCTGGTGGGCGTTTCGTGCGCCCTATGGTGTGTTGTTCTCCGACTTGGCCGAGCAAGACGCCGGCGCCATCGTGCAAGAGCTCGACAAGCTGAAGGTGCCCTACCAGATCAGCCCCAACGGCCAGGCCATCCTGGTGCCCGAGGTCTCGGTGCACAAGACCCGCATGACCCTGATGGGGCGGCAATTGCCCCTGCATGGCGCCGTGGGGTTCGAGCTGTTCAACAACGCCGAGTTCGGTGCCAGCGACTTCGTGCAGAAGGTCAACTACCAGCGTGCGCTGCAGGGCGAGTTGACGCGCACCATCGCCTCGATCGAGCAGGTGCAGTCGGCGCGCGTGCATCTGGCGCTGCCTGACCAGGGCCTGTTCCGCAAGGATGCATCGAAGGCCAAAGCCTCGGTGACCGTGGTCACCCAGGCCGGGCAGGCGCTCTCAGCGGCGCAGGTGATCGGCATTCAGCGCCTGGTAGGTGCTTCGGTGCCCGAGGTGGGCGCCGAAGACGTGACCGTGCTTGACCAGCACGGGGTGACGCTGTCGCGCGCCGGTGGTGACGACACCTCATCGTCGCTCGCGGCAGGCGCCAACCTCGACTCCAAGCTGGAGCTGGAGCGGCACTTGTCGCAGAAGGCCACCCAGGTGCTCGACCGCATGTTCGGCAAGGGCACTTCGCTCGTGACCGTCGACGTCGTGCTCAACACCCAGCAGACCAAAGTGACCACCGAAGAGGTGCTGCCCGCGGCCAATCAGCCCAAGGACCAGACACCCACGGGTGTGATGGTGCGCGAACGTACCGTCACTCGCGATGCGCCCCAGGAAGGCGGCAAGACCGGCGGCGCCACCTCCACCTCGCAAGAGATGGACTACGCCACGGGCAAGCGCATCGAGCAGGTCGTCTCGCCCAGCGGCAACATCGCTCGTGTCAATGTGGCCGTGGTGCTGAAGAGCGCGCCGGTCGATCAAGACCTGAGCCGTGTCCGAGATTTGGTGGCGGCCTCGGTGGGCGTGCAGGCGAGCCGTGGCGACGTCGTGGCCGTGTACTCCATGGCAGCGGTGCCTGACAAGGCGCCTACCAATGCCACCGGTGGCCCGACGCCCTCAGCGGTCCGCACGCCAGACTCCGTCGCCGCCGAGACGGTTGCCCCGCAGCCGCTGGTGATCCGGTCGCTGTATGCCGTAGTGGCGGCGGCGCTGGCCTTGGCAGTAGCCGCCATCGTCTGGCAGCGAGTGGCCCGGCGTGCGCGTGGCACCACGGCTGTTGTCGATCGGCCGCGCTTGACGGCCAACGAGCGCCAATCGGTTCTCAACTCGGTGCAGGTCTGGCTGGCCGCACCGGAACGCCAGCATGAAACCTGATCTGGCAAGCCTTGGCGAAAAGCGTCGTGCGGCGCTGACGCTGCACGCTTTGCACGCCGACGACCGCGATTGGGTGCTGTCGCAACTGGGTGGCCCGCAGCGCGGCGAGCTCGAAGCCTTGCTGGCGGAGTTGAGCGAACTCGGCATTCCGCGCGACCCCGAATTGGTGAACACCGCCCTGGCGGCCAACAAGGCCGAGCGGACCCCGAAGCAGGCACCCAAGGTCTCGCTTCAGGCAGATTCGAAGGCGCTCGCCACGCTGCTCTCTGCCGAGCCCGATGCGATAGCGCAGCACTGCCTGGCGCTGCTCGATGAGGCGCAGCGCACCGAGGTGACCGGCTTGCTGATGGGCGACAAGCGCGTGCGCCTCAAGAGCGCCCGAGGACCCGGCATGCCAGGCCCGCCCCCGAGGGGTCAAGGAAATTCGGGAGCGGCCCTTCATTTTCTTGAGAGCGCACCGGCCGTGCCGCCCGCACCCGCGCTGACCGCGGCCATCGCTCAATTGGTGGCGGCCAAACTCGCAATGCAAACCCTCGGCGAGTCTCGGGCATGAGCGACAACGGCCTCATCAAGCGTCAGGCGTTTCGCATCAGCGGGCAGCTGCGGCCTTCACATGTGGTGCCCGCGGTGGTGGCAGCCCCTGCGACTGCCGTTGCAGCCATGCCCGCGTACAAGCCCAACACCACGCCGGCTTTGCGGGAGCCGCCGGCTCCGACCGCGCCTGCCATCACTCCGGCGGAACTCGCGCAGTTGAAAGAAGCCGCCCGCGCCGAGGGCCTGGCCTTGGGCCGCCAGCAAGGCCAGCAGGAAATGGAGAAAGCAGCCCGCGACAAGCTCGCCGCGCTGGAGGCCATGGTCACGAAGGTGAGCACCGCCTGGGAGGCCGAGCGCGATCGCATGCACGAGCTGCTGACCGAGTTCGCCTTCGTGTGCACCAACCGCCTGCTGGGTGACTGCCTGCGCGACCCTGACATGGCCGCCTCGGCGGTGCGCTCGGCCTTGGCAGCGTGCGACGGCTGGCAACAGCTGACGCTCGAAGTGCACGCTGGCGACCTTGCCCTGATTCAAGGCGTCGTCCATCAAGACCCAGTGCTAAGCCAGAAGGCGCTGCGCGTGGTGGCAAGCAGTGCGGTGCAGGTGGGTGGCTGCCGCATCACCTCGGATGAAGGCAGTCTGGACGCGCGGCTTGAGGTGCAGCTGTCCGAGCTGCGCAAGCAACTGGACGCGTCGCGGACCGCAGGGAGCTTGCAGCTGTGAACCCCGGGCATGCCTTGCATCAGATCGCGCACAGCTTCCCTGTCCACCGCTGGACGGGCCGCGTCACGCGCGTGCAGGCCATCGGTGTCGAGTCGCTGGGGCCACGGGCTGCTCTGGGTGATGTGTGCGAGATCCGCTGGGGCAGCAATCGCGTGGCACAGGCTGAAGTCATCGCGCTACGCGATGGCCGCGTTACGCTCATGCCCTACGAAGACACCAAGGGCCTGACCGTGGGCGCTGAGGTGGTGGCGCTGGGTGAGCAGCCCTCGATGCGGGTAGGCAACGAGTTGCTGGGCCGCGTGGTCGATGCCATGGGCACCCCGTTGGACGGTGGGTCGCCCTTGTCGCTCACCGCGCGGCTGCCTCTGCGCGCCGAGCCCATGAACCCACTGGCGCGCGAGCCGATCAAGGAGCTCCTGCCTCTGGGCCTGCGCGTCATCGACGGGCTGCTGCCGCTGGGGCGAGGCCAGCGCATGGGCATCTTTGCCGGCAGCGGCATCGGCAAGAGCTCGCTGATGGGCATGCTGGCGCGCAACGTGCAGGCCGACGTGAACGTCGTCGCGTTGATCGGCGAGCGGGGCCGCGAAGTGCAAGACTTCCTCGAGCAAAGCCTCTCGGGCGAGGCACGCAAGCGCACGGTGGTGGTGGTGGCCACCTCTGACCAGGCGGCGGTGCTGAGAGCGCGCGCGGCCTACGCCGCGACCAGCATCGCCGAATACTTTCGCGACCAGGGCCAGCATGTCTTTCTGCTGATGGATTCGGTGACGCGCTTTGCGATGGCGCGGCGCGAGATCGACCTGGCCGCCGGCCAGCCACCCACGGCACGGGGCTACACGCCTTCGGTGTTCGCCGAGATCCCCGCCCTGTGCGAGCGCTGCGGCAGCGTGGCGAGCGGGGGCTCGATCACCGCCATGTACACGGTGCTGGTGGAAGGCGACGACCACAACGAGCCGATTGCCGACACCCTGCGGGCCACCCTCGACGGCCAGATCGTCTTGAGCCGCGAGTTGGCAAATGAGGGGCACTACCCGGCAGTCGACCTGCTGCGCAGCATCAGCCGGCTGGAGCGCCAGCTCATCAAACCGGCCCACTACGAAGACGCTCAGCGTTTTCGCAGCCTGCTGGCCGTGCACCACCGGCACCGGGAGATGGTCGACATGGGCTTGTACAAGTCGGGCACCAACCTCGATCTCGATCAAGCGCTGGATCGACTGCCGCAGCTCAATGCTTTCTTGCGCCAGGGGCTCGACGAGGTGTCCACCCCGGCGCAAACCCATGAGCGCCTGAGCGCGTCGCTGTGTGCACCGACACGAGGGCTGCTGTGAGCACACCCAAGAAGACACGCTGGCTGCAGGTGGCGAAGCGGGCCTCGGAGTTTCGGCTGCTGCAAGGCAGCAGCGAGATGGCCGAGGCCACGCAGCGGGCCGACGCGGCGCAGGCCGCGCTGAAGGCGAGCCAGCATCTGAGCCAGAGAGCGCAAAGCGCGTGGCGCGACCATTTGTCCAAACCGGTGTTTCATGCCGGTGACGACGCACAGTTCCGCCACTTCCAGGGGGTGCTGAAAGAAACCGAGTTGCGCGACGACGAGGCGGCCGAGCGTGCGCGTGCCGAGCTGGAGATTGCGCAGCTGGCACTGAGGATGCAGCTGGCCGAGAAGAACGCGCTGCAGGCAGCCATCCAGAACGTGGCCGAGCGCTTTCGGCTCGAAGAGACCCGCACGGGGCAGAAAGAGACCGACGAAGTCTGGTCGGTCACGCAATACCAATTAGGGACCGCACCATGAAGATTGGCGACCAACTTGCTGCCGCCTTGCCGGCGCCGACGGCACAAGCCGTGGCCCCCCGCAAGGCCGATGCGTGGCAAGCGCAACTGGAGCGCGCGTGGCTGGACAGCTGGCAGGGTGATCGACCCGAGCGCCAGCGCACGCCCAGCCCAGGTGCATCCGGCACGGCGAGCGCCACGCCGCCAGCGAGACCAGATCGCCCTGAGCTCGCGGATCTCCGCGAGCGGCACTCAGATGAGCGAGGTTCACGGCTGTCTTCGCAGTTCAACCCCAACCCCATCAATCCCCCCCACGAAGGCAACCAGCCAACGGCGGCGCCGCGTGGGCTGATGGCTTCACCCATCGAGGCGCCTGCCGGCACCGCGTCGAGCCGAGCCACAGGAACGGGCCTGCGCGCAGAGGCGGTGCCCCTGGCACCCTCGGCCCGCCTCGCACAGCCTCTAACCCCTGGCCGTGGCGATGCAGCGCTGCCTGCTGAAGCCGAAGCACAACGCGGCGCTGCCTACGACCAAGTACCCGGATCAACCCCGGCGCGCAGCTCGCTGCAAGTGGCCGTGGCCAACGGCAAGGCACAGGTCACGCTGCGCGATGCGGCCTTAAACGCAAACGAGACTGCGCGCCTCCCGCAGGCCATTGCCCACCAGTTGCTGGAAAGCGGCCTCGAGTCGGTGCGGCTCTACGTGAACGGCCGCTTGAGCCAACGCGAGCGCAGCCCGTCAAGACAACGCACCCTCCCCGACACCGGCAGCACAGCCGATCCTCTTCACACCACTCCCCTGGAGCGCACATAGCCATGGCCACCAATGCAATTGCCGCAAGCCCGATCAACATGCAGGACTTCCTGCGCATCCTCGTTGCGCAGCTCAACTACCAGGACCCGCTCAAGCCCATGGACAACGAGCAATTCGTGTCCCAGTTGGCGCAGTTCACCTCGCTGCAGCAAACCCAGAACTTGAACGACAAGATGGAAAGCCTGCTAACGATTCAGGGTGCCATGCAATCGGTGGGCTTGATTGGCCGCACCGTAGACATCAATGGCGACAGCGGGCAGGTCAGCGGCCGCGTCACGGCGCTCAACTTCACGGGCGGGGAGCCTCGCCTCACCGTCACGCTGACCTCGGGCGCGGTGCTGTCCGACCTGAGCTTGTCCAGCCTCATCGCGGTTCGCTGAAGAGATACCCCATGTTTGATTCGATCAACATCGGCATGTCGGGCCTGCAGACCTTTTCGAAGGGGCTGAAGGTCATCAGCAACAACGTAGCCAACCTCAACACGCCGGGCTTCAAGAGCTCCGACATGATGTTTGCCGACCTGTACTACCAGAGCAGCGGCGCAGGCAATTCGTCGGGCGGTGGCACCAACCAGACGGGCACCGGGGTGACAGCCTTGTCGTCCTTCATCAACTTCAAAGACGGCGACGTGCGCCAGACCGGCAACCCGCTGGACATGAGCATCGACGGTGAAGGCTTCTTCGTGACGCGCGACGCGACCGATGGCAGCACCACCTACACCCGCGCCGGCCAGTTCGGCTTCGACAAAGATGGCTTCCTGATCTCGCGCGCCACGGAGCGCCAGGTGATGGGGTTCGCTGCCGATGGCAGCCTGGGTGCCATCACGCTGAACGGCTTGCGGGTGAATCCACCGCGGGTCACGTCGACCGTGCGGCTGCAAGGCAACCTGTCGAGCACAGCCACCGACGTCACAGTCGACGGTGTCCACATCGTCGACGCCGTGGGGGTCGATCACACCGTCCAGCTCAATTTCCAGCCCAAAGCGGGCGCAGCCGGTACCTGGAACGTGACCGTGGTCGATGGCACCACCCGAACTCCCGCCGGGGAGATCGAATTCGCAGGCGGGCAACCGGTTGCAGGCAGAGCCACCGTCACCTTCGCCTACACCCCGACGGGCGCAGCGGCGATGAACGTGAGCTTCGACTTCACCAGCCAGGTCACCTCGTTCGCAGCCGGTACCACTTCGACGCTGACGGTCGTGTCGGGCGACGGCGTCACGGCTGGCGCGCTCACGCAAGTCAGCTTCAATCCGGAAGGCGTGCTCACGCTCGCCTACTCCAACGGCCAGACGGCCACCGGTGCCCAGCTCGCGCTGGCCACCTTCGAAAGCCGCGGCGGGCTCACCCAGGTGGGCAGTGGCGACTTCATCGCTGCGCAAGATCAGCAGCCGCAGCTGGCCCGGGCAGGCTCCGACCTGGTCGGCAAGGTCATGGGCAACCAGGTCGAGGTCTCCAATGTCGACTTGTCGGCCGAGTTCAGCAATCTGATCGTCATGCAGCGCGGCTACCAGGCGTCGTCGCGCATCGTGAGCACGGCCAACGACATGCTGCAAGCGCTCTTCGACATGAAAGGCAGCCGATGAGTGCGCCTGTGCCACTCTGGTGGCTGCACGCCGAGGTGCTGCTGCAGTTGGCTGCCAAGTTCGACGCGATCGTTCAAGCCTGGGCACGCGACTGGGGAGCCTCGGCACCTGCGGCCGGGTCGGCTCGCGCTCTGAGTGCGAGCCAGTTGATCGCTGCCGCGAAGCTCGGCGAGCCCGCGGAGGCCCCGGGCGATGCCGGGCCCTGGCTCACGCCGTTGCAGGCCATGGGCAGCGCGGCGTGGCGCGCGATCTTCGGTGATGGTGCGAGCGCAGGGCCAGTTGCCAAAGAGGTCGGTACCCTGGCCGCCGCCGCCTTGCTCGATGGGCTGCGCGCCGCCCTGCGCTGGCCGATGAACACCCCGGCCGCGCTAGGCCCCACAGAGGCCTTGGCCGCAGCGGGCCATGGCGGCGCGGCTTACAGCATCACGGTGGGCGAACACGAGATCGAGATCTTGGTGCCCACCCTCTGGCTGCAGGCCAACGGCTGGCTCAAGCGCCCCGCCGTCAAGGCCGTGCCGGGGTGGTCGCCCGCCAAGGTGCTGGCCCATGTGCCGATCCGGCTCACGGTGGAACTAGGCCAGGCCGAGTTGAGCGTGGGCTCGTTGTCGGCCATCGGCCCCGACGACGTGATCCTCGTGGGCAACGCCACCACCGACCCCATCGTCATGCGCGTCGATGGCAGTGACCAGAAACTCCGCGCCTTTCTCGGCCGGCAGGGCGCGCAACGCGCCGTGCAGGTCGTCGCCGCTCCCAAATGAGCCTTCCCATGAAAAACGAACACATCGAATCCGTCCAGACCCTGCACTCCGTGGACCTCACCCCGCTGCAGCCCGTGGCCTCCGACGTGGCGGCGGTGCCGTTGTTGCGCATGGCGGCGCTGGCAGGCGTGAAGACGCAGGTGCAGGTAATTGCCGGCCACGTCACCACCACCATTGGCGAGATCCTGAACCTCAAGGAAGGCACCGTCTTCAAGCTCGACACCGAGCTCAACGCGCCCTTCGACATCATGGTCAACGACAACGTCATCGCCCGCGGTGAGCTGGTGGCCGTGGGTGACCACTTCGGTGTCTGCGTCACGCACGTGCAAGCTGTGTTGGGCAAGTGAGCGCCGTGCACTCCCGGCGGGCGGCACCTGCGCTGACCCTCGCAGCGTGGGCCGCAGCGGATATGGCTTGGGGGCAGGCGAGCGCGCCCGCCATCCCGTTCCGTTCGGGCATGGCGGGCGACACGCCCGAGCCGCAGCAATGGCTGCTCGCGGTGCTCGGCAGCGCGGTGTTGCTGGCGGCTTTGATCTATGCGATCCGGCGATTCGGCGCGCGCCTGCCGCGGCTCGCTTCTCAGCAGCGGCAGGTGAAGGTGCTGGAGCGCACGGCGCTGGCCCATGGTGTGCAGCTCGTGGTGGTCGAGTACGGCGAGCGCCGGCTCCTGTTGTCGGTCAGCGCAGCGGGCAGCACCTGCTTGCGCGATGACCCAGTGAGCCCGGGTTCGCTGACCCAGCCCGATGGAGCCACCACGTGAGAGCGCATCCGACCGCTGCCCCCTGGCTGCGCTGGACGCTTGTGCTGGCCCTGAGCTTGGCGGGCGCCTCGGCCTACGCTGCCGTGCAGGCGCCGGTCGAGCCCAGCCTGCCATTGCAATGGGCCGAGAAAACAGCCAGCTCGCTCGAAATGACCTCGGCGATGCGGGTGTTTCTGGCGCTCACCGCGCTGAGTTTTATCCCCGCGGTGCTGATCTGCATGACCTCGTTCGTGCGCATCGTCATCGTGCTGTCGATGCTGCGCCATGCCATCGGCCTCAACGAGACGCCGCCCAACATGGTGGTGATCACGCTGGCGCTGTTTCTCACGCTGTTTTCCATGCAGCCGGTGCTGGAGAAGATCAACACCAACGCCGTCGCGCCCTACACCGAGGGCAAGGCCAGCCTCACCACCGCGCTCAACAACGGCAAGGAGCCCATCAAAGAGTTCATGGTGCGGCAGACGCGCGAGGCCGACCTGATGCTGATGATCGAAGTGGCCAGCGCCAAGCGCCCCGCGTCGATGGACGACATCAGCATGCCGCACCTGATCCCGGCCTACATGCTGTCCGAACTGCGGGCAGCGTTCCAGATCGGCTTCATGATCTTCCTGCCCTTCTTGCTGGTCGACCTGATCGTGGCCAGCGTGTTGATGGCGCTGGGCATGATGATGGTGCCGCCCTCGACGGTGTCGGTACCGGTCAAGCTCTTGCTGTTTGTGCTGATCGACGGCTGGCATATCGTGGCGCGGGCCTTGCTCAGCTCGTTTAACTGACGGCGCACCGTGACCCTGGGAGCTCGCGCAACGCAGACGGGTGACGTGGGGCCGCTCTGGGTGCGCTGGGTCGAGCAGCGCCGGCTCGCCGACCGCCATGCGCTGGTGGAGCGCTACACCGGCTTCACCCGCATGCTGGCGGCCAAGTGCTACTCGGGCCGCATCAGCCACGAGCTGGAGTTTGGCGACTACCTGCAGTTCGCCATGGTCGGCTTGCTCGAATCGATCGACCGCTTCAACCCTGATCTGGGCGCGAAGTTTGAGACCTTTTCCAGCCAGCGCATCAATGGCGCCATCCTCAACGGCGTGGAGAGCCTGAGCGAAGTTCAGCGCCAGACCTCGGTGCGCAATCGCGTGGTGAAAGAGCGTGCGGCCTCACTCGCCGAGAAGGCGCTGGCCGAGCCCGTGTCGGCCCTGGAAAGGCTGGCTGAGGTTGCCATTGGCCTAGCCCTGGGCTTTGCGCTCGAAGACTCGGGCGTGTATGAAAGCGACGGCGAGCGCGCTCTGCCAGACAATGCTTATAGCCGCCTCGAGATGCACCAGCTCAGCCAGCGCCTCGCCGAGTGTGTGAAGTCGCTGCCCGAGCAGCAGCGCGCGGTGGTACATCACCACTATTTTCAGCAGATGCCTTTTGTAGAGATTGCCGATGCGCTCAAGCTCACCAAGGGCCGCGTGTCGCAGATCCACAGCGCCGCCTTGCTGAACCTGCGGGCGCTGCAGAAGCGTCATGCGCTGTTCGAGATGACGCTGTAGTTGAGCGCAGACCCAGGAGCCCCCAGATGGTCGACCGGCTTGGATCTTTGACACGTGCGATTGCCACCCTGCGCAAGAGCCTCGACGCGCCCGGCGCCGCCGCACTGAAGCGGTCCGCCGGCAGCCCGGCGCAGCCGCAGCGCCAGCCGCATGAAGGCGCGCAGGCCGCGCAATCGCATGTGGGCACGCTGGCCTCGCGCCTGGTCGTGCTGCGGCGAGACGACCCGCAGCGCACCCGCAAGGCGCTGCGCCTGTTCATTGAGGCCGTGCTGCTCGACGAGCTGGGAGGCGAGCTCATCTTGAGCGCCGAGTTCGAGCGGCTGGTCGACCGCTCGCTCTCTGCCATCGAAAAAGACGAATCTCTGCGAGACACGCTGGCCCAGGCTACCCAAGAGCTGTTTCCCAAGCCGTAACGCGCCGCACCAGAATTTCATAGGACTGACACGACATGACAAGCAACCCTACGACGCTGCGGCTGGACCGGCTGGACCGGCTGGAAAGCTATCTGCGCCAAGACCCCGACAACGCCAGTTTGCTGGGCGACACCTTCGAGGCTGCCTTGCAGGCCGGTGAGCTGGCGCGTGCCGAGCTTCACCTGCAGCATGCGCAAAGCTTGGGCAGCGCCCTGAAACTATGGGGCTTGCGAGAAGCCCACCTGCGTCTGGCGCAACACCGGTGGGATGACGCCGAGTTGTGCCTTCAGCGCCTGATGGTCGGCGACGATGTACCCGCTGAGCTGCGCGCCGTGCTCGCCCACGACCTGGCCTATGTGGCCTTGCGGCGCGGCGATTTCGAAAACGGAGTGGCGCAGCTCGCGCCGCTGGTTGAGGCCTTGCCGCCGACCGAGCCGCTGGATGCCCAATGGCAAGCGCTGTGGCTGCGCTTGTTGCACCGCCTGCATCGCCGGGAGCTAGCCATGGCCTGGGCCAGTGCACGCTGGGCCGCGAAGACCTTGGCGCCAGACGCCACCGGCGTGGCCAGTTTGATCGCACTCGATGCAGACGACGCCTCGCGCAGCCTGCTGTGGGCCGAGCACGCGCTGAAGAAAGATGGCCAGCAGCTCGAAGCCTTGGTGTCGCGCGCCACGCTCGCGCTGGGCCAAAACAACCCGGTCTTGTCGAGGCAGCTGCTGGAGCAGGCACTGCAGCACAACGCCGACGATGGTCGCATCTTGTCGGCCCTTGGTTTCACCGATCTGCTGGAGCGCCGTCTGGACGAGGCCCGAGCGAACTTTCAGCAAGCCGTCAAGAACATGCCCCGCCACATTGGCACTTGGCACGGGCTGGGCTGGACGCTGCTGCTGCAAAGCGATTTGGCCGGTGCACACCAGGCCTTCGAGACGGCCCTCGCGCTCGACCGCAACTTCAGCGAAAACCACGGCGGCCTGGCCATCATCCTGGCGCTGCAGCAACGCAAGGCCGAGGCCGAGCAGGCGATCGAGCGCGCCCTGCGTCTGGATCGCAGCAGCGTGTCAGCGCGCTATGCCGAGACGATCCTGAAGGGCGAGGCCCATGACCTGAAGGCCATTCGCCGCTTGGCCACGCGTGTGCTGGGAGGCCGGCCGGGGATGCTGGGAGGTTCGATGCTGGATGCAGCGGTGCGGGCGGCGCCCGTGCTTCAGTCGGAGGAGGGGCAAGGCGCTGACACTCTTCCCAAAAAGTAGCGGCACAGATCAGGATTTCAAGCTTTTGAGTGAAGCGGACGGTGGCGGTGCCGTGCGTTCTACAACTTCGAGCGCACCACACTAGGTTCAGCGCTGCTGTCAAGCCGCTTGACAGGACGAACGGCGGTGAGCATCAGCAGAACGAGTGCCCATTTGGCAACCGGGTTGAAGATCGGATCGGTTCGGCTCGAGTACGTCAACGGGCGTGACAGCAAGCTCGCCAAGGGCACGCTGACCGCCATCAGCAACACCCGGGGACTCAAACGCGCGGCGGGCGCGGCAGGACGGTGGCAACGCGCAGCCTGAGGGCAAGCCGGCCGATTCCCCCTCGAAGGCACTTCGCGGCCGCAGGACGCGCAGCGGCAACGACGCGCTCGATTCGGCCGCGGCCTGACGCCATCCGGCGCGATCCGAATGCACGCCTGGCTCGTGAGGGCCGGGCGTGGGTGTGCGCCTGACGTGGGTGTCAGACGCACCGTCGAGCGCGGAGACAGAAGCTATCAGCCCCCGGGGGTGGCTCGAAGCACCATTCCCGTATTGCTGCCTGCGCTGGACACGCCGGCCCGTCGACATCGGCGGCTGGCTCGGCGCAGCCTTCAACTCGGATCCCGGGACACAAGAGGGCGAACTGCATCACCGGTTGAACTGAAGGTTTCGCTTCGCCGGATTCGACCGGTCTTCGTGTTCGCCAGCCGCATGCAGGACGAAGCGCCTGCAACCCTCGGGGACCCGCCCGGAACTTGGGATGCGAAGTGCCTCACAGGCGCGATGGATGGAACGATGTGCCATGCTGAGGTCCAGACCATGGGCACAGCCGTGAGGTGCATGTGTTGGCAACGGGCAGTTGGGGCGCCGCCAGGGGCGTTGGCAGCGACTTGAAGAAGGTGGTTCGCGGGAACCGGGTCGCCGGCCATGCGAGCCCGTGCACTGGCCAACGGCGCGGCGAGGGCGGCGGCCGGACTCTCCGGCGGCGCTGCGCTGGTGCCCGGTCCCGCCGGGCTGTTGACCCTGCTGCCCGACATCATCGGTGTCTGGCGCGTGCAGGCCCAGATGGTGGCCGACATTGCGGCCGCCTACGGAAAGAGCGCTGCACTCACCCAGGAGCACATGCTGTACTGCCTCTTCAAGCACATGGTCTCGCAGGGCCAGCGCGACATCGTGGTCCGAACGGGAGAACGGTTCCTGGTCCGTCGCGCCTCCCTCCGGCTGCTGCAACAGCTCGCCACGATGATCGACGTCAAGGTCACCCAACGGGCCATGGGAAAGGCGATTGCCCGCTATGCACCCGTCGTCGGCGCCGGCCTACGCGTTCTACGACATCCGCAAAGTTGCGATGACCGCCATCGAGCTGTTCAGCGCGGACGTCGTGGTTCTGCGTGACTGACCGTCAATCGCCTGCCCCCGGGCACGGGTCGATCACGCGGCACACCCCGTGGCCGGTCCTTGCAGACGCGTGCCGCGGGTCCGCTTCGAAGCCCATGCGATCACGCCCAGCCCGGCCAGCATCAACCACAGACTCCGGGCGTCGGGCACGGCCGGCACCACCGACAGCAGGTAGGCGTAGCGTGTGTTCTGGATGGCGTTGTACGCCGAGCCGGTGATCCAGCCGTGGTCGTTGATCGCATTGGCACTCTCGAGTGACCAGCCGGCAGCCACATCGGCCTGGCTGAGGAAGCTGTTGAGGTCGATGGTGGTCCCGCCGGTCCACAGCCAGGCCCGACTGCTCTCTGTCTCGGGCACGTCGATGCTGCCGACCACCTGCCCCAGGTTGTTGATGTCGTTGGCCAGGCTGCCCGGTGCCCCGAAGACCGACAGGCCGCTCGCCGTCCACACCGCCGCGCGGGCACCCGCCTCGCCGGCGATCTGGCCGGCGTCGTTGATGGCGTAGGCATGGCTGCTCACGCCCGAGGGCGAGGCGAGGGCGGTGGCCGTCCCGTCGTGCCACAGGGCCGCCTGGAACGAAGCACTTCCCGCCACTTGGCTCGATCCGACCACCCAGCCGCTCTGGTTGATGTCGAAGGCCGCGCTGTACAACCCTCCCAGGGTGCCCAGGTCCGTGGCCGTGCCGTTCTGCCACAGCGTTGCCCGGCCCGCGCTGCTGTAGTCGCCTGCATAGCCCACGACCTGCCCCGCGTCGTTGATGCCGAGAGCGGTCGTTGTCATCCAGCCGCTCACCGGCGCCAACATGCTGGCCGTGCCATTCGTCCAGACGGCCGCCTGGTAGGTGTCCTCGCCCGCCACCTGACCAAGGTTGTTCACGGCGTGGCCCCAGGTCTCCGTGTAGGTGCAGCACAGGCTCGACGACAGCGGCGTGCCCAGCTTGTTGGTCCAGATCATGGCCGAGGGCTCGTGGGTGTTGCCCGTCGAGCCGGCAACCTGGCCGGCATTGTTGATGTCCTCTCCGCTGCCGAAACGTTCGCCGGTCCCCTGCAGGATGTCGACGTGGTAGGTCGCTGCGCCCATCGTCGACGACGCAGCGCAGGTCAACACAAGCGACACCAGCAAGCGACGCGCGATGGACTGGGTTGGTGGGTTGGAAGTTGGATTCATCCCCTCAACTTAGGCGACAGCACTTTCTTCGTCAATGGGGTTCGTTCCACCTTCAAATGACATCGTGCGGCACACCGTTTGCTGTGCGGGCAACCAGCTGACGTCGTGCCGGGAAGACGCCACACATCGGTCTGCCGCTAACCCGCGTCGCACGCGCGCTCGTCTGCATGGATTGCGTTGCGCCAGCCAGCACCGCGTCCTTCGGCAGGCCGCCCTGCGCCATCCGGTGACCGCGGCCGTTCGTAGCAGGCCAGTCGCACCCACGCTTCCTGCACTAGGTCGTCGGCGTCGTGCACCGTCCGCCCGCGGCGCATCAGCGCGACGCTGACGCATCGCGGCTTTCCAGTCGTGGGCATGAGGTGGCTCGACGAGAGGGCGGGGCGTTTCCGTGGCCAGAAGAGTGCGGCACCCCAGCGTGCCACCGCTGCGGGGTACTTCGCGCCGATTGGGCTCGCCGCAAGGTCGGCCACAGCTGCATGTGCTGCTTGAAGGGTACCTGCCGCGCGGAGTGCACCGGCAGCAACGCGGTCCGGTTCCGTCAGGTTGGCTTCAATTCGCCGGACGAAACGACCGATCGAAGTCAAGGCTACCGTACGCGGGTACGACGCGAGGGCCCTCTGCGCCCGGTAAAACCCGATTTTCTTGGGACGTTTTGGGACGGTCCGGGATGTCCTGAAATCAGCTCGATGGTCCCGCCGACAGGAATCGAACCTGTATTTGCCGCTTAGGAGGCGGCCGTTCTATCCATTGAACTACGGCGAGTGCGGCGCGCGGGCCTGATGGGGAGGGCGCATTCTACAAACGCGGTGCGACAGCGCCATTCGAGAGCCGCCGTCAGGCCAGTTCGCGGTCGACCCACTCGATGCCGGCGGCTTGGGCTGCGGCCACGGCTTCCTCTATCGTCGGGAACGAATCGAGATCGAGAAAGCGTTGGGACCGGGTGCGCTGGCCGCCCAGGTAGGTGATTGCTACCCGGGCCTGGTAGTGGCCGTCTTCGCGCAGCAGCGGCGCGCAGCTCAGCAGGAAATCCTTGTACAGGTGGCGATGTGCGTCCATGGCACGGAACAACGTGATGCAGCCGCAAGGGTACGAGGCTTTTTGCGCCCCAAGAGACGGGTGCTGTGGCTCTTGCGACTTTGTTCACGACTCTGTGCGGGCGACGCCACGCAGGCGGCGTGGATCAGGTTTCCTGACCGTGGGCCGGCAGCTCGGATCGCTTCGGCGGATTGGCACCGCGGCGCGAGCAGGTGATGGCAGCGGCGAGCGCCGAGAACTGCAGCGCGTCGCGCAGTTGCTCGGCTGACAAGGCACCGAGCGCGGCGATCGACAGCAGGCCGTGCTCGGCCAGCCAGGTGACCAGCGCTGACTGGAAGCTGTCGCCGGCGCCGACGGTGTCGACCACGTGCACGGGCTCGGCCGGCACCTGCACCGAAGCCGAGCCGCTCCAGGCTTGTGCGCCGTCGGCGCCGAGCGTGACGACGAGCAGCTTCACGCCACTGGCCAGCACGTCGTCGGCGAACTTCTGTACGCCCACGCTGGGCAACAGCAGCTGCAGGTCTTCGAGGCTGATCTTCAACAGGTGGGTGCGCGGCAGCATCCAGGTCAGCATGGCGCGCCAGCGCTCGAGATCAGGCTCGACGTTGAGGCGGATGTTGGGGTCGAAGCTGATCGGCGTGCGCAGGTGTTCGCGCTCGACCAGCGCGCGCAGGGTGGAGGCGACGGGCTCGACAACCGCGGTGTAGGAGCCGACGTGGATGCCGCTCACTGTGGCGGGCAGCAGCGCCAGCGCATCGAGCCCGAGCTGGCGATCGGCCGCGCCATGGCCGTAGAACGAATACGCGGGCACGCCGTGCGCGTCGGTGCCGATGAGGCTGAGCGTGGTGGGTGCATCGGTGCGCGCGGTGGTGGCGGTGGCCACGCCTTCGTCGCGCAGGCCTTGCATCAGCCGCTCGCCCAGGAAGTCGCGCGAGACGGCGCCGAAGAAGCCAACCGGCTGCGCCAAGCGCGCCAGGCCCACGGCGGCGTTGAAGGGCGAGCCACCCACGCGCGCATCGAGTACCGTGCCGGTGGCGGTGTTGCCCTCGGCGAACACGTCCATCAAGGCTTCTCCGCAAACCACGAACATGCCATCTCTCCGTTGATTCAAAACTGGGGGCGCGAGGCTGGGTGCAGCGTAGGGAAATACGCGCGGCGCGGTGCGAGCAGAGCGGCATCGGCCGCATTGCGTGCATACGCGCGCTGGATGGTAGCCGGGCGGCACGCGTCGTTGTTCAGCAGTTCCAGCTTGGGCGTGCCGAGGTCGATGCCTAAGTGCATGAAGGTCAGGCGTGCCGGAAGCGGTGGTCGGATTGGCGACGGAACTCGCTCGGCGTCATGCCCTTGATCTCGAGGAAGCGGCGGTTGAAGTTGGCCACGTTGTTGAAACCCACTTCGTAGCAGACGTGCGTGACCAGGCGGTCGGTTTCCATCAGCAGGTGGCAGGCGCGGTTCACGCGCACGCGGTTGACGAAGTCGGTGAAGGTGTTGCCTGTGGCGCGGCGGAAGAAGCGCGAGAAGCGGCTCTCGCTCATGCCCAGTTCGGCCGCGGCCTGGCTGGCCGTGAGCGACGCGCCGGTGCCGCCGGCAATGCGGTCGACGATGGCGTTGATCTGCTCCAGCTCGATGTCGTTGTCGTCGCGCTGCATCTGCACGTTCGAGAGCAGGCGGTAGTCGGTGCTGCGCGCGAGGTCGGCGAGAAAGTCGCAGAAGGCAGCGAAGCGGCGCATGCCGCGTGCGTTCTTCACCGTGAGCCAGTGCGCATGCGCCTGCTCCGACATGCCGAAGAATTCGATGCCGTGGCGCGCGCGCTCCAGCAGCGGCAGCACCTCGGCCAGCTCGGGGATCATCTCGGCCGCATGCGCAATGGGCTCGTGGCTGAACTGGATGGCGAGGTCGCGCTCGGGCACGCCGCCTTCGGGCAGGTCGATGGAGACCCAGTTGTGCGGCAGGCGCGGGCCGCAGAGCACCAGGTGGCCGGGATGGAAGGGGCCGATCCAGTCGCCGACGAAGGCCTTGCCCGAGGTGGCGGTGATGAGGTGCAGCTCGTATTCGTCGTGAAAGTGCCAGCGCGCCAGCGGCGTGGGGAAGCCGTGCGCCAGGCAACGCACCAAGCCGACGTCTTCGGTGGCTTCGTAGCCCAGCGACGGCGGGCGCCCGTGGTTGTGCTCCAGCTCGGGCTGGCGCTGACGGGGCAGACTGCGGTCGCGGGGGGTGGACATGGCGGGCTTCGAATGCGTCAGCTCATCACATTACCGCCATCCACGTTCAATGTCTGTGCGGTGATGTACGAGGCCTCGTTGCTGGCCAAGAATACGGCGGCCCCGGCCACGTCGGACGGCGCGCCCATGTAGCCCAACGGCACGGCCTTGCCGACGGCGATCTTCTTTTCGCCGGGCTGCAGATTTTCGTAGCGGGCGAAGAGCGCGTCGACGCCTTGCCACATCGGCGTGTCGATCACGCCGGGCGAGATGGCGTTGACGCGGATCCGGTGCGGCGCCATGGCCAGCGCGGCGCTTTGCGTGTAGCTGATCACTGCGGCCTTGCTGGCGCAGTAGTGCGACACCAGCGCCTCGCCGCGGCGGCCAGCCTGCGACGCGAGGTTGACGACGCAGCCGCGCTGCCCGGCTGCGACCAAGCGCGCCAGCACGGCCTGCATCACGAAGAACATGCCCTTCACGTTGACGTCGAAGAGGCGGTCGTACATGCGCTCGTCGGATTCGAGCAGCGGTGCCATGTCGAAGATGGCGGCGTTGTTGAACAGCACGTCGACGATGCCGAAGCGTTGCGCGGCGTTGTCGACGAGCTGGCCGATCGAGGCGACCCGCGTGACGTCGGCACTCGCATAGGCCAGCGTGTCGGGGTTCGCGGCCATCAGCGCCGACAGGCCGGGACTTGGGGTGGCGGCCAGGTCGACCGCGGTGCAGCGTGCGCCCTCGGCCAGAAAGGCTTCGGTGACGGCGAGGCCGATGCCTCCGTTGGCGCCGGTGAGCAGGGCGTGGCGCCCTGAGAGTCGTGGTGTAGTCATGGTGTCACTCCGTGATGAAAGCTTGCACGCGCCGGTCGGCCGCACGAATGGCGGCTTCGAGCGTGGCGTTGCCGGCCAGCGGGCCCCACAGCAGCGGGTCGCGGCAGAAGGCGCCGAGCGGGTCGGGCGCGGCGAAGAAGGCGTGTGCGACCGCCGGGTCCATCACGCCGTCCTGGTAGGTGTAGCTCAGCTCGCCGCGGTGCCAGCGGCCGAGGAAGGCGAAGAACAATGCGGGCAGCAGCGCGGTGGCGTCCGGCGGCGCGCCGCGTGAAATGCATTCGCTCAGCGTCGGCACGATGAAGCCGGGGATCTTGGAGAAGCCGTCCATCGCGACACGCTGGTTGGTGTCGCGGACGTTGGGGTTGCCGAAGCGCTCGAGCACCACGTCGCGGTACTTTGCGAGGTCGATGGGGCTCGGGTGGTCGGGCGTATCGAGGCAGGGGATCACGTCTTGAGTGACGTAGTCGTAGGCCATCTGCCGGATCGCAGGCGAGGCCATGTCTTCGTGGATGAAGCTCAGGCCCTTCAAGGTGCCGGCCCAGGCCACGCAGCTGTGGGTGGCGTTGAGGATGCGGATCTTGGCTTCTTCATGGGCATGCACCGAGGCGACCATCTCGGCGCCGACACGTTCCCAGGCCGGGCGGCCGGCGATGAAGTCGTCTTCGATCACCCACTGGATGAAGCTCTCGCCCATGACCGGCGCGCGGTCGTCCCAGCCGGTGGCGGCGCGCACGCGCTCGGCCACGTCGGGCAGCGGGCGCGGCGTGATGCGGTCGACCATGTCGCAGGGCGAGGTGGTGGCAGCCTGCGCCCAGTCGCGCAGCGAGGTCTCGCCGCGCAGGGCCAGGAATTCGAGCAGCCCGGCACGAAAGCGCGTGCCATTGCTGCGCAGGTTGTCGCAGTTGAGCAGCGTGACCGGCGTGCCGGTGCGCTTGACCCGTTCGCGCAGGATGGCGGCGATGGCGCCGTAGATGGTGGTCGTGGCGCCAGCCAGGTCGGCACGCAGGTCGGCGTGGCTGGGGTCGAGCCTGTTCTTGTCGTCGAGGTAGTAGCCGGCCTCGGTGACGGTGAACGAGATGATGCGCGTGGTGGCATCGGCGCCCACGTCGATGAGCCGCGCGAGCGACGGATCGAAGGGAATCACCTCGCGGATCGAGCGGATGCGCTCGTAGCGCCGCTCGCCGGCAGGCGACACGGTTTCGAGCGTGTACTCGCCGTGTTGTGCGGCCAGCGCGGCCATGGTGTCGGCCATGTCGTTGCGGATGTTGCCGCCGACGATGGACCAGCTGGTGTCGCCTTTCTCGCGCAGCTCGTGCAGGTACACCGCCTGATGCGCACGGTGGAACGAGCCCAGCCCGATGTGCAGGATGGTGTTGGGGGGAGTAGCGGCGGCGTTCATGCAGGCCTCACGGTTGATCTCTCTTTTCTCTGCGACATACAAACTCCCGTTCGCACTGAGCCCGTCGAAGTGCTCACACCGAGATGCACGCTGCCCTTCGACAGGCTCAGGGCGAACGGAACAGGGGCTCAGCTCGAATGGAACAAGGGCTCAGCCCGAACGGAGACCCACGGTGTGGCCCTGGCGGTCGAACAAGTGGAATGACGCGGGTGCGATGTCGAGCCCGACCTGGTCGCCCGGCACGAGCGAGGTGCGCTCGGCTTGGCGCGAGACGATCTGCACGCCGCTGCCGGTGTGGCCGACGCTGGTGTAGATGAGCGTGTCGGCGCCCAGCGATTCGATGAGCTCCACGCGCGCGGGCAGCTTGCCGCCGCCGGCCGGGCGCACCATCACGTTCTCAGGTCTCACGCCGATGAAGCCATCGGGCGCATGGGCGGCACCCACTGCCTCGCGCAGCGCGGGCAGCTTGGCGGTGTCGACCACGTTCATCTGCGGCGTGCCGATGAACTGCGCGACGAACTGGTTGGCCGGCTTGTCGTACAGCGCGAGCGGCGAGCCGACCTGCTCGATGGCGCCGTCGCGCAGCACGACCACGCGGTCGGCGAGCGTCATGGCCTCGACCTGGTCGTGCGTGACGTAGATGGTGGTGGCACCCAGGTCGCGGTGCAGCTTGGCGATCTCGATGCGCGTCTGCCCGCGCAACGCGGCGTCGAGGTTGGACAGCGGCTCGTCGAACAGGAAGACCTTGGGCGCACGCACGATGGCGCGGCCGATGGCGACGCGCTGGCGCTGGCCGCCGGAGAGCTCCTTCGGCGTGCGCTCCAGGTACTTGGTGAGGTTCAGGATCTCGGCCGCGTGGCCCACCTTCTGCTTGATCACCGCCTTGTCGACATTGGCCAGGCGAAGCGCGAACGACATGTTGTCGAACACGCTCATGTGCGGGTAGAGCGCATAGCTCTGGAACACCATGGCGAGGTCACGCTTGGACGAGGGCAGGTGGGTGATGTCGCGGCCGTCGAGCTGCACGCTGCCGCCGTCGATGTCGGTGAGGCCAGCGATCATGCGCAGCAGCGTCGACTTGCCGCAGCCCGACGGCCCGACGAAGACGACGAACTCGCCCTTCTCGATGGTGAGGTCGATGCCCTTGATGGCGCGCACGTCGCCGAAGACTTTCTCGACGCCTTTGAGTTGCAGGAATGACATTTCTCTCTCCTTGGGGCCAACGATTGATCAAGCAACGCCAGCGGGACCGGCTTTGCCGGCCCGCCAGGCGGCGCCCCTTGGGGGCAGGAGTGCAACGACTGGGGGGCTCATTTCACGGCGCCGAAGGTGAGCCCCTGTATGAGCTGCTTCTGGCTGAACCAGCCGACGACGACGATGGGTGCGATGGCCATCAGCGAAGCGGCCGAGAGCTTGGCCCAGAACAGGCCTTCGGGGCTGGAGTACGAGGCGATCAGCGTGGCCAGCGTGCCAGCCCTGGCCGAGCTGAGGTTGAGCGCCCAGAAGGCCTCGTTCCAGCTCAGCACGAGGCACAAGAGGCCGGTGGAGGCGAGCGTGCCCATGGCCAGCGGGCGGATCACGTGGAAGAACTCGCCCCACACGTTGGCGCCGTCCATGCGGGCGGCTTCGAGGATGTCGGACGGGATGTCCTTGAAGCCCGAATACAGCATCCAGACCATGATCGGCAGGTTGGACAGCGTGAACACGATGATCAGTGCGGGCAGCGTGTCGAGCATGCCGGCGGTCTGCGCCATCACGTAGATGGGGACCAGCGCACCGACGGCCGGCATCATCTTGGTGGACAGCATCCACATCAGGATGTCGCGCGTGGCTGGGCTGCGGAAGAAGGCCATCGAGTAGGCGGCCGGTGCCGCGATCGCAAGGCCCAGCAGCGTCGACACGAAGCTCGTGATCACCGAGTTCCGGGCGAACAGCAGGTAGTCGCTGCGCAGGTTGACCTCGGCAAAGCTCTCCAGCGTGGGTGTGAAGAAGAGCTGCGGTGGCACCGAGATGGCCTGCTGCTCGGTCTTGAAGGCGGTGAGCACCAGCCAGATGAGCGGGAAGACGATCAGCAGCGTGATGCCCCACGCGAAAAAGGTGCGAACGATGAGTGCGAGGTGCTTCATGGCCATCAATCGAGGTTTTTGCCGATCATGCGGATCAGAAACGCCGCGGCGATGTTGGCCAGTACCACTGCGAACAGCGCACCGGCCGAGGCCACGCCCACGTCGAAGTTCATCAGCGCCTGCTTGAAGATCAGGAAGGCGACGTTGGTGCTCTCGTTGCCGGGCCCGCCACCGGTGGTGGTGAAGATCTCGGCGAACACGCTCAACAGGAAGATCAGCTCGATCATCACCACCACCGCGATCGGCCGCGCCAGGTGCGGCAGCGTGAGGAACCAGAACTTCTGGAAGGCGTTGGCGCCGTCCATGCCGGCGGCTTCCATCTGGTCGCGGTCGAGCGACTGCAGCGAGGTGATGAAGATCAGGCAGGCGAAGGGCAGCCACTGCCACGCCACCATCAGGATGATCGAGAACAGCGGGTGGTCGGTGAGCCAGTCGACAGGCGTCGTGCCGAAGAAGATCGCCACCTGCGCGAGCACGCCGTACACCGGGTTCATCATCATGTGCTTCCACAGCAGCGCGTTGGCGGTGGGCATCACGAAGAAGGGCGAGATCAGCAGAACGCGC
>Ga0307513_10001666_pt1 | contig 31762 bp, 41 predicted proteins | sample 15_EM_MG_FD_202174 | JGI IMG/M metagenome (GOLD analysis project Ga0307513, IMG submission 202174) | Populus trichocarpa ectomycorrhiza microbial communities from riparian zone in the Pacific Northwest, United States - 15_EM | ecosystem: Host-associated > Plants > Roots > Unclassified | place... | reverse complement strand
TTACTAACCAAATGGCGGGTTAATTTGTCCGCCCCCCCCCCCCCCCCGCAGAACATTCAGCACTGTCCTCTGAATAGTATGTCCAACTCTTTCCAGATCCCCTGTGCTTCTCATATATTCCCCTTTCTGCCCCAGAGCTGTTTCCATCTAATATAGTACTATTGGGCATTGGGCCAAAGGGACTACTTGGAGAACAACCGATGCGCTTGCACCACCGCTACCACCGGATATACCTCTGAGCAGGGGTAAGGCCAGATCATTTCCGACTTGCTGAATTTAGAAATTCTAGACGGTATCGGTCTAGGTGGCTTGGTTGGATGGAAGATGACCTCTTAGCTTATGGTAATCTTGTAGTTTCATTAAGTGAAATATTCAGAGTGAAGAAACAGCCGAAGAAAGGAGCAGTAGAGGCCCTAATAAAATATATCTTAAAAGTCTGAATTATCTGAACTCGCTCCATCATAACCTATTTATGCTCTCACTCCTGCAGTGTTGCCAAGCCAGATATTCGGTCACCCTGCCTCTAGAAGCGTTAATGATACTGGATATTGGATAATAATACACCTCGAGCCACTGAATACTATCTCATCAGATATCACTCGCACTATTACTAGCCTTCACACCAAGCGCAACTGCCTCAACTTGTAGGGCCTGCCGTCCGACCCAAAGGGTGGCGGTATTGCAATTTCATCGCCCCCGGACGGACTCCTCATAGCGGCCCATTCCCATCCAGGGCTCTTGACAGTCCTCCCTCAGCCCCCCGGATAGTTTTTGAAACAACTTTCTTGTCCCAGATATAATTGCTACAAGAGAGGGTTGGCGTGGAAAATGCGAGGATCCACGCAGGGTGGGAGTTTACTTTGTGGGCGCTTTGGGGGAGTAGGAGGTGGAACAGCTGACTGCGGGAGATTGTAGTGATATTCTATGTAACTAGCTAGAACTTAGGGTTCCGTAGAGGATAGTTGTTAGGGTTAGTGCGTTATGAGCACTTTGAGCGGATAACTTATTAGAAGGAAACATGGGGAGGAAGGAACTCAACCAATTACCATCATCCTTCAGATCCAACCTTTCTCATTCGTTCCTATCAGAGATTGTGTGCGGGAACTGCAGCGTGGGCGCCCACAATTGGGGTTTGGTAGTAAACCAGCTAGTTGCCAGTTGCCAAGTTAATTAATGGGCATATGGCAGATATATTACTCGTTGCTAGGCTTCTGAGATTATGGGCGCTTGGAGGAGTAAGCAGGGGGATGGCTTCGATCGGAAAGAGTTCCAACACCTACCGCCACTATAGTCTTTGTTGAAATAGTTTCTTCGGATATTCACTTTCTACCTCTTTTGAGTACGACAAAGCTAGCCAGAATTCTTTCGTCTCGGACTAAAACCGTCCGAGTTCTACTGGTCATGTTTTTACCTCTTCCTCCATGTCATTGCTTGACCCAGATATACAATTGTTTCGATGCATAAATAGTGGGTCTCTCCGGCATTCTTAAATAGAGAGGAGCTCTTTAGACTCCCTCACTCTCTCGAAGGCTTCAGTATACAGTCTAGCCATTAGGTATTTTACAACATCTTTTGCTTCTACATAACGAGTGAGGGCCTGTGACGACGTTATAAAAACGTGAGGAAAAAGTGGAGATAATACCCCTCAAGTGTAGCTGTGTAGCGCGGGGTTGTTTCCTTTCCTTGCACGTACTGCACTAATCACAGTAGTTCTATTTATTCTTTGGAGTACAGTGTTCCGTTTGGAGGCGTCGATGAGCATCAGAGTGCACTATACTAGCACGGCCCCTATCCTCGCGGTACCAAGGTAAAGGGTTGTGGGGAGCGCTTTCCGGCCCGTATCAACACCACAAAGTGCTATGCAGTGAGGCTTCAGGTTAGGTGATATTTAAGTTTTTCGACTAATTCTTCCATAGGGATTGATAGACTGGTATGGGTGCCAAGCTAGTAGATTCGACCGCAGGCATTCTAAGGTGATTATTCGGAGTGCAAGATTCGTGCTGTGCCGGGAGTACTTAAAGATGTGTGACATTTCTCACTACAGATGCGGTAGGCGTAACCAGAGTGTTGTTTGAGGAAATTTGGGGGGGGATCATTGGGCAATTCTAACGTTCCATTGGGTTCCATGAAAAACCCCGCTTTTCTCAGCCTTCTGGAACTCTAGTCGTTGACTGTCCCTATTATCTATCAATCATCTACAACACCCGAAGCGATAAAAACAGAGAATGTCTCAATCATTCAGTAATAATACCAACGCTTTTAACACGACTGTTAACGTTACGGTTGCCGATGATCAATCTGGTGTCATTGCCTGGCTATCCCCGCTAGATCCTAGGTCACGGCATCAGGAGATTCGAGACCTGCGAATCGAAAATGTAGGGGAATGGATCTTACAAACCGAGGAATTTAGAAGCTGGTACAGCGGTAGCTCGGGGGGGTGAATCTGATAACGCAGTATTGTTTTGTCCCGGAGATGCAGGAGTTGGCAAGACATTCATGAGGTAACAAGGCCGAACATAGAAGAATAGAAGAACAGCGACAAGTGCTAGCAAAGCACCGTGTTAGCTCGTGGGTTATAGACAGCTTGTGTGATGGGGCTGGAGAGCAAAACGCGACTGTTGCATGTTTTTATTTTAGCTTCGTGGCCCGAAAAGAGCAGTCCCCCAGGCATGCTGGGTGCTTTGCTGGAAAAGTTGGTTTGCGGACTGGAGGAGACCCTGGAGGAGATATCACGAGCATACGAAGAACAAAAATGTGCCATTGGTCGGCGGGGACCACTACTTCGGATATTGTGAAGATGCTGCAGATCACCTCTTCCAGAAAGCGCACGTTCATATGCATCGACGCTGTAGATGAATGCGAGGCAGGGTATCGAGTCAAGCTTCTTGATTCGCTGAATCGGATTCTCCAAAAGTCCCCCCGCACTCGAATATTCATGGCCGGTAGACCGCACATTCAGTCCGAGATCGGGAGGCGTCTTTCCGGGAGAGTGACAAGCTTATCCATAAGTCCCAAGAAAATTGATGTTGTCAGATATCTCCATGCCAGGCTCACCGAGGACACAATCCCAGATGCGATGGACAGTAGTCTGGGGGCAGACATCCTGAAGAAAATTCCTGAAGAAGTTTCTGAAATGCACGTAGAAGCAACACCGGGAAAGCTCCTTAAATTATCCTCTAACAGACATATATTTAGATCCTGCTAGTCTCGCTGAATATCGATGCGATCTTGCAAGAAACTACAGTCTACTGTACTGTAGATGACAAAAGCTTAGCGCAATGACCGATGACTTGGGGTTGGGGGAAGTATATGGTGCAGCGTTGAGTCGGGTAGAGGCAGGGAGGAGAGAAAGCAAGGCTTGGAATGACTGTTTTGATGTGGGTTTCTCATGCGGAGCGAGCCCTACAGTAAAGGCCAATGAGTTGTGGCAGGCTTTGGCAATCGAAATAGGGTCTCCGGATCTCAATACCGATAATGTTCCTTCTATAGGGACATTGCTGGCCTGCTGCCAATGACTTGTTACGGTAGACAAGGAGGCTTCCACGGTCCGGTTAGTCCATTTTACCCTTCAAGAGTACCTCCGGCGCCGTCCCGACCTCTTTGATACAGCTCACTCAATAATGGCAGAGACCTGCCTAAGTTATCTGAATTCCCGGGAAATCAAGGCCCTTCCCACTAGTCCCCTTCCAGATCTCCAAGACATCTTGTTTCTCGAATATTCCTCTCTATTGGGGAGTGCATGCACAAACGGACCCTTCGGATTGCGCGAAATCGATGGCGCTGAGGCTGTTTGATGACTACAGTAATCAAGCATCCACTACTCGAGTAAAATCCTCTTGAAAGCACAATCGCATTTGTGCACTGTGGATTTCGATAAGATTGCCCTATTTAGTGGTCTGCACTGGGCATCCTTCTTCGGGATTGCTGATATTGTAGCTAGTCTGGCAGAGGTAGGAGCTTGTACTATCAATCAAAGGGATTGTGCGGGTAATGGTCTACACGTCTTGTGTGGGCTGGTCACAATGAGCACGAGAAAGGACTCACTCGTCTTTGCCAAGAATACCTCCGTGAGCCGAAAATTTGGTGAGAACCAGCAAAATATCGGCTGGCGGAGGTATTCTTGGCAAAGACGAGCGAGTAGTGAAAGAACTACTCGAACAGGACGACGTCAGCCCCAACAAACCTGATAACAGTAGCCGAACAACCACTCGGTTGGACTACCATATGTGGGCACAAGAGGATAGTAGAAACAACTACTCGGACGGGGCGACATCACCCCCGACAAACCTGATGACAGTGGCATAACACCACTCTAGTGGGCTGCTCAGAAGGGGCACGAGGAAGTAGCGGAAATACTACTCGGGCGGGACGACGTCAAACCGGATAAAGGGGGCCGCACCCCACTTTACCGTGCTGCTATGAATGGGCACGAGGAAGTGGTAAAAATACTACTCGAACGGGACGCCAACCCAACAAATCAGATAAAGACGGCCGAACGCCACTCTATCGTGCTGCTTGGAACGGGCACGAGGGAGTGGTAAAATGCCGTTCGGGCGGGACGACATCGAGCCTGACAAACCAGATAAAAATGGCCGAACACCACTCCGTCGGGCCGCTAAGAAGGGGCGTGAGGGAGTAGTGAAAATCCTGCTTGGACGGGAAGGCGTCAACCCTGACAAACCTGATAACGGCGGCCAAACACCACTCTGTTGCCATGTGCGGGAACAAGGGAGCGGTCAAAACGCTGCTCGAACGGGATGACATCAACCCTGGCAAATCTCACGGTAACGGCCAGACACCACTCAGTGATGCTGCTGCGTATGGGTAGTCTACGAGGAAGTGGTGAAAATGCTACTCAAACGAGACGTCAACCCCGACAAACCAGATAAAGACGGCCGAACGCCACCCTACCGCGCTGCTTTGAATGGGCGCGAGGGAGTGGCGAAAACGCTACCGTACTCGAGCGAGATGATGTCAGCCCTGACCGACCTGATAACGATGGCCAAACACCACTTAGTTGTGCTGCCGCACGCGGCCACACAGGAGTGGTTGAAATACTGCTTGGACGGGACGGCGTCAACCCTCACAGGCCGGGAAAATTTGTCCTAACACCACTTCAGCAGGCCGCTGAGAGTGGCCATATAGAAGTAGTAGCACTGTTACAGCCCCAAGAATCTGCCACCCCCCGTGCGACTTGAGACCCAGTCTTCCCCCAGAATTTCTTATGTAGTCGAGCCAGAAGTTGTCGGTTTCTAAAATCTAGGGCGTGGCGCTGGCTATCTCTATCATATTGAGTCCTTATGACTGGAAATTTCTATCATAATATTTACTTCTGTACATGTTTTCTGGTCTCAAATCTCCTTTAGCATATTTGCTGTTCATTTCTTTCTTCTCACAATTATTTTCCTTCCCCTAAGGGTTGTTTAGATATAGAGAAAAAATAACAAGCGCAAGTATTTCTTACACTCGTGAAAAGAGATGGAAACATTAGCTATTAGCTAAGCCATCTCCTAATCAGGTGAGGCAGTTTGAAAATTGGTCTCATGCGATTAGTTTAACTAAACTAGCTGTACATGGATAAGCCTGCTTGGCATAATCCTACTCCATCATGAATCTAAAGATTGTATGGGAACACGGTAGCCATCTAGGAAATGTGGTCGGAGAATTGGTCTATGATAGTGCCCGGTTTAGAGCTGCCGGCAGATAACCATCGTAATTGTGTATACTGTCAATGTGGGAAATGAGGGTCGCACGGAAGTAGACGATAGACTAAGAGAATTCATGCGGAACTTCGGCACTTCACACGAAGGATACCAAAATGCAACTTTCACTTCACTACAATTAAACTAACGGTAAAGACAGGTGTATAAGTAAAACCCAAATACCACGTCCTGGTCCTTCCATGGATCACCACACCTATCTCTGTATTTCTCCACATGCCCTTATTTCTCCATACAGTTCCGCGATAATAAAGGAAAGACATGCCGGTATAATATAATGTTGAACGATCTCCCGTACCCGAACCATCCGCATATCTCCTAAACGATCCTCCACACCCGCGCAACAAAGCCAAGCACACCCGTCGAACATATACTGCATACCAAACGTTCCCCCCCGTCCTGTCCCTAAAATACTCCTATTCCAAAGGCGACAATGGAAAACAACCCCCACTTATTCACGCAGTCCTCGGACACCCACCACCCAAAAATACCACTTGAGCACTTGAGGAGCACAGTTTCGGACAAACACTGTCGTCCGTCACCGTCACCGTAGGAAGTGGCAGAGCTACTAGGCAACTCGGTGGAACAGTGCAGGGTCCGGTTCCGATAAGTACTGGATCGGTACTGCACGGCAAGATACTAGTTATCGTCGTAGGGGGTTGCGATAGGCATTTGGCCACTGGACAGGGGGCCGTGGTTGAGGAGGAGACGATGAAGCCTGGATAAACGGTGACTGTTGCTGTTGGGCAGGTGGTTGGGCAGGGTGTGGTGGAAACGGTGGTTGTCGTGGTTGGGAAGTATGTGGGGTATTGGGCGAATGAGGTGCTGGAAGGGTCAGTGGAGGAGGCGGGAGAGAATGAGGAAGGACAACGTACCGTAGATAGAGGAGTGCAGCTAAGCAGGGGCTCAGGAAATTCCTCATGGCTTGTGATGTTCTTATATCCGACTGTTCAATGGCGGAAACGGTGGATAGGTATATTGTCCTTTGCGTTCAGAACGGTGAATTAAGCACTAAAGTTACAAGAGTTCCCAAACTAAGTCGCTTGGAGGGAAGGGTCTTTGAAAGCTCAAGAAACGAGAGCATGGCACACCGGTACCATACAGTGACTTTTACGGCGCTTCCCCAAAGCTTCCCCGATGATGTGGGGCACTGCAGCCAGCAAGCTCTGTTGATAAACCAACCACATGTCAGACCATGATGATTCAGCAACCACCCTTTCCTTCCGCGTTCGGAGGGATAGTGAGCTGTGTAATTTAGGCGAGCACCCACCATAAACGGATAGATTAAGATACCGGTAGGAAACAAGGAGATGACGACCCGAAGTTAACAAGATGTTCCACCGAGATTTGGAGGTGAAAACTCGGGCAAGGGGCCTGGAAATGTTGTTCGATCTCGCTCTGAAGACTTCATTGTACTATAACTTATGATACCACACCAGCAGTAAGCAACTCCCAACCAACTCCAGATAGTCGACTTCAAAATCCTCTAGCTCGACAGCTACAGTTCCTAAGCTTCTGCAAAAGTGTTTACCTCATGATTGTCTAGAGAATTACGGAGGGGTTTAAAGGAATTTCCACTTGCCGTGATGATAGGGCGATTCAAAGTTTTGAGAGCCGCCAAATTAACATGGCCCAAGCTTACTGTATCTACTAATATCTTGGCGCTGCTACATCCAATCAGGTAATGCAGTGGCTCTGTATACAGCCAGTTTTTAAGCCAAAGAGAGAAGAAATCATCTGCTGAATAAGCGAAAGCCAATCAACTCAAGGGCTGATCACCTGTGTCTGGCACTATACCGCTAGCCGTTGGACTGCTCTCCTCCAACCATCACAGCATCTCAGAGACGTAACCATAGTACTCTTGCTATGGATAATGACGAACTGTAACGCCAGGCATGACAGCGACAGCAGAAAGAAATGTTGACTTGGGTGGTGGGCATCGCCGGCCATCTCACCCCCTTCTCATTTACTAAAGTCCCTCTAAGCATTCTCCGACGTCCTTGCGAATCGTGTGTTTGACGCAATTGCACAGTCCAGCTCAGTGGTGTATACACTCCCCCCTCATAGCCTTGTCAACTACTCAATTAGGTGCACCCCGAAGCTAATGGAAAGTTAAGCCAGACAGACACCCCTGTCACTCATCACCACGGGTCTCTCTATGGTGAAAACAGACCAATTGCGCTCAGAATAGTCGCGAGAAAACCGCCCATTGTGCCCCAAAGAACGCCCTATAAAACAAAGGAAAACATGTTTTCCCCACCTCATAAAGAGCTACTCTCGCTGTCCCTCCCATCGCTGAAGTTCGCAATTCTACATCTAATTTGCATCAAAACCTCCTTTTCCACCTCTCCGAGGACCAAGAACTCCGGTAAAACGATGCCCTCTGCTCCGACAACAACCTCCATGCCCACTGTGTCGACCTCCCCCTTCTCCACGTCTATACCGTCTGCTTTGCAATCCTTGCTCCGGGCTTCTTTTCCTACAGGCCCGGGAGTCCACCAGTAACGCGGATACGACCTCTGGAGATTGTCCACGATACAGGCAACCGCTATCATGAGGGCGGAGGATATTATAACCACAGGGATAAGGTCCCATCCGATTCCCCTAACTCCAGGATCGACAGCTGCGAGGAGCGCGGTAGCACCGGCAGGTGGATGGGTGGTTTTGGTGACGGACATGATCAAACTCGACGAGGCACAAGCCAAAGCCCCGACAAGCCACACGAGGCTATCGAAATGATCACTGAGCAGGAACAATTTTGTTATTGCCACGCCGGTTGCTGCCGAAAGAATTTGCCCAAAGAATGCATTTCTTGGTTGGGCCAGTGGACTGTCCACCGCACTGTACAACAGTATTGCTGCTGCCCCCTTTTATATGAGCTTAAATCAGCTCATGCTTGCAACGGCTTGGCAGCAATAGGTCGGGTGTACATACATAACTTCCAACAATCATTGGGCACCCTTTCTCAGAGAAATAGCTCCAGTGTAGGAAAATCGCCTCGACAACCGCAACTCCAGAAAAGGCTCCTACAAAAGCCCAAGTCCAAACAACGATGTCAAGCTCTCCCTCTCGAGCTTCATTTCTATGTCCCAGGAACCGACTTATACATGTCGGGAGCCTCCGGAGGATCCTCGGATTTGGGATGAAGGGGCTAATGTAGGCGTCGATATCGAAATTCCATGCTTCAGCCGGAGAGAAACCGTTGATATTATGGGGATCTTTCATCAGTGGACCGATAGATAAAAGGGGCCTAGGTGTCCGATAGGGGGGCAGAACGGCCGGTTTTAGCTGATGGGAGTAACTGGAGAACTTCTCCGCGGAAATCCCTTCCAGCGGCCCCAACCTCGACTTTTGCGAAAGCTCACAGGGTCCAAAAATCAGGGCAAGAAAACCTGCGGTAAAGAGGTACCGGCAACGTTTTTTATGACAAATGGAAACCCTAAAGGGCCATCCGCGAAGATGTTCGCCTCACTCTTTCCGCGTCCCCCGGGAACTTTGATCGAGAACACCCTAGGCGATCAGAGGGGAAAAGAGAGAGAACAATAAAAGGTGGGCTTGTCATGCCTTTTTACAAGCTCCGTTACCGCAGTTTACCCGAGTGATCGCCAGTGCGGCCAGAATAACCAAACTCCCCGCTCGCGGCCCGCCCCTCTCGCCAGCTTCCAACCTCCTTTCCCCCTCCTCCCTTCATTTTTCTCCATCTACCCCCAAAATCATCTGAAGGATCAATGCGTTGGGTTATTACCATACTCCCCCCAGGCAATAAGTACTTGCCCTTGGCAAGAGAGACCCGAGCATGGAGGGCACACCGGTAGTTCTGTTTGCACACAAGAATGCGAACGAACGATTGGCCTGCACCGGTATTCCCTCTAATCCCTGTGTTCGGGTGCACTCGCACCTCGCCATAATGGATCCCCTTGGACTGGAAACACCTCTGTTGTGAAGGAATTGCTTGGGAACTTGAACGCCCCTCACAAATTTCCCCGCTATAACGAAATACCTATCAGAGAACACTCTATGACAAATTTCACCGGATTTTAGCTTCCCTGTTCACACGGGAACTCAGCCTGCTTTGATGAAAGGTGCTCTACCTTCTAGGGGAAGCCTGGCATAGTACTCACCCGTCTTTGCCAAGAATACCTCCGTGAGCCGAATATTTGGTGAGAACTCCAGCAAGATATCGGCTGACGGAGGTATTCTTGGCAAAGACGAGTGAGTATGATGTCCTGGCATTAAGCTGAATTTTTTTCACGGAGATTGTGCCCACCCCCGTCATCATGTTGCTCACCACCCCGCCCCCGAGCAAAATACCGGTACGTGTTTACCGGCAGAGCCCACCCCCGACTGTCTGCAGATCTTTTCTTCTTAAACCCGGTGACACATGTCAGTGGCGGTAGTACTAGAACCAACGCCCCGAAATTCAAACACTCAAAGAAATGTCCAGGAAATAGCTCTTCCCCCTCCCTCCATACACGAACCAAGTAGCCACCAAGGCAGACATCATGGCCAAGTATTATTCCCGTTCGGAAAGTCCTTGCCACACTTGTACATTCATATAGTTGTGGCTGGCGTAGTATATAGGCACCAGCCAAGCAACAGCCAGAGCTACATGAGTGTACCGGTGTGGCTACGAGAACAAAAAAACGGGGAGTTCACTTGAAAAATGCCTCAAAAAATAATACAAGATTACATCCTAGATATGATGCTTGAAGGTTTATCCACAACTTGCCACATTGGAACCTTTCAATAAGGAAAACAAAAACCCAACCACCCCCGGCGCCCACCATAGCGAGGCAGCGGCGGGACCGCACTACACTCTACCGCACCGGTACGATATCCAGCACGAAGCACCAGAAGATTCAAGTCCAGATCCAGTGGTGGGCACTCCCCCGTTTTACAAATGGCCCAATTTACCGTACTATAAACTTTTAACCCCCCCCCCCCCCTCCCGCCGTGTTCCGACATGTGCAGTGCCGGTACTTTCATATCGGACACCGGTACTGGCACATCTGCTCTAGCATATATACGGTGTTAAATTGTGCCCACGCCCGGGCCTACCGGTACACATCCCGATTCTCTCTTCTCTGCTCGCGGGTTTCGAAGATATCCGGGCATCCCGTGAACCAAGGATCCGCGTCCTTGGCGGACATTGGGATTGGGGTGCTTCGGGTGCGTGAGGTTCACGAGGGGGTGATGAGGGGAGAGAATTTGTCGTCATTCCCTACCACTGGTACTCGCGTGGTGTGAGGTGTGAGAGGTTTGGACGTGTGGGGTGGGTGGTTGGGTGTACGTGTACTGTGCTTGCTGAACGAGTACTGTGGAAGTTTTTATATGGAGCGGTCTCGTCTCGGGGGAAGGGGTACTTTTCGGCGATGGACCGCAAGTAAAGAAACAAGCACCGAAGCATAAGGACTCACTCGAAGAGGAGTGCATAAAAGTACGGCGTGGCCATCCATTCCGAGAAGGTTATAATCTATATAGCCCTTCTTTCAGTTTTTCTCCTCCTTTCCTCTCCTTGCCTTCCAAACCGGCCCTACGCTACTAATACTAGGAAGAATGAAAGAAAACAGGTAGGCCCAAATTTAAGTCCCGCGGCGCAAAGGCGGGGCACAAGACTGTAATACTGGTATATAGAAAAGATATGATCACCAGGGTGGGGAGTACGGTGCAGAAGCATAATCCCCCTTTCCTCAAATAAACAAATAATCGCTCCCAGTCCTCGCAAGCCTCTCCTTCCAATTCCCCTTGCCATCCCTCCACATGGCCTCCAGCACCACCCCCGCACTCTTAACGTTGAACTGCGGTAACAATTTCCATATATTCCTCAGCGTCTCCCTGATGAACTCCCTCTGGCGCTCATTTGTTGCCGCCGCTCCGGCCAAAAATACGGGCCAGAAAACGCCCTTGAAGAAGACAGACCCGGGCTCGAAGCTAGCGATGTGCGTGATGATCTCATCAACGAGCTCGTCCGTCTTGGACGCCGTTGACGGCGATGAGGGGGTGAGCACTTGCAGGGCGAATACGTGCACAGCGCACTTGTAGGCGCAGACGTGGTGGTAGAGTTCGCACGCATCGAGGCGCGGGATAGATGTTCCAGCTGCGTTTTGGCTGAGGGAAGGGAGGCGCTTACTTACCCATCCTTGGGGGTTGAAATTTGTTATTCTTGATAGTAGGGTTTGCGTCGTGGGGGATGCGGTGGTAGGGGGGGCTTTCTTGTGTTGTGAGACGAGAGATATTACTTGTAAGAGTTCGGCTGGGCAGCCGAGGAAGGAGTAGTGTTCCGCTTGTTCGAGGAATTTGAAGATTTCTTCTGGATTGCTGCTAGTGCTACCCCATGAGAGGGTATCCGTGTCAGCGCCTCCGGAGAAGGCGAGGGATTTTCCGATTATGTCGATGCTTTATGTCCCATTAGCAATGATATTATTGACGGAGGGGGTGGGGGAGATATATACGCGGCGACATGAGTGATCAATACCCCCAACGACGGCGAGAGATTGCTCCTCTGTCCGTCCATGCCCCCACTCATCTGGATCAGTCGCCTGGCGCCCTGGAGGTGTATCTTCCACGTATCCTTCCCGCTCTCGAGCGCTTCAAAGAACAGGAACAACAGCATTGCCGCAAGCACCGGCTCCCGGACGATGGTCGTGCCATCGTAGTTTGGCTTCTGCAGGTCCTGAGAAAGTGAGTTGATCGCGCGGCCCTTGTACACTAGTGCGTGGGTTTCTGGGAAGTCAGTATTGTTGGAGTAGTGTCTTGCGGAAACTGCTAGAGCTGCGTGCAGGAAGGAGGGGTGCTCGGCTGCGAGGGAGAGGAGGTTGCGGTAGGGGTTGTCGCCGTAGCGTTCAAAGAGTATGAAGTCTCTACAGACTCGCTTGTCGACTAGGTGTGGGTATTTTGTCAGTTAGAGGTACCATAAGGGAGGTGGAGCCAGGAGAGAGAGTAAGTGACGTACAGTAGTCTAGATAATATTTGCTCGTCACATCGAGATCTCCGAAGAACTCCGGATTGAAAGGCCTCAGCCAACCCTCTCCAACACTACCGCGGCGTTCTACCACCACCCTACCATCCTTCCCCTTATCCCTCCTACCCCTCACACCCCCACTATCACAACCACAACCCCCCGTTCCTGCCCCTGTACCATCCTCCTCCTCCTCCTCCTCCTCCTCCTCTCTCTTACCCACAGCCTTCCGCCCACGACCACGATTACTACTCTTCCCATCCCTCTTCTCAACAACAACCACTCCCCTCTCACCCTCCCCAACCGTCCTCCCGACCACTATTCCCTCCGTTCTGTTACCCCCCAACCCACCACCCATCTCGTTCTCAGGACTACTGCTTCTCCCACTAGAATCCTCCTCTTTCTTCACCACCACCACCGCCTCGCACCCGGTGCCCCCCTGCTTCAATGGTTTTGGCAACGGGAACGTCTTCCCCATCATCTTCCCCCGCGAGGCAACGCCCTTATTCCACACCAGCGGCTTCTTGTATCCCAAACAGCTGAGCTCGGGTCTTTTGGCGCACTTTTCGCAGTACGGGAGCGCACGGTCGCAGCGGACGCGCCGGCGGCGGCAGGTGTAACAGTCTACCGTTGCGGGCATTTGCTGGGTGGGGGTTGTTGAGGCCGGGAGATGTTTTGGTTGGTTTTGGTTGGACCCCCAAAGGGTTAGATTGACGAATGGAGGGGGAAAGAAAGAAGTGTGGAGGGGAAAGGGGAAAGATCTTTCGTGCGGGGTATCTACTATTGGTAGAGCTGGGTACTAATGTTCTGGTATCCTCGTGCTGGACTGGCCTGAACCGGAGTGTATCGTATGGAACTGTGCTAGACTGCTGTATGATCGAAGAGCGTGAATGTGAATGTGTGATGGATGATACGAACGCCCCGTACCGTAACGTAATCGGGCGTTTAGCTGCAAAAGATGAGATGACGCTGTGCTATGTATCGTATTTAGGATGTGCCACGAGGCAGAGTTGATGAGTTGGGAGCGCCCTCTTTCACTTCCCAGAATGAGAAGCGTTTGTACCGGCCAGGCATTCGGTTGATTATTATAGAGGCACCAAAACTATACTATATATGTCAGCAGCAACAAAGCAGAGTATCAAATTGAGGAGCTTTTACGAGAATTTTGATTCATTCCTTCTCTTCCTGCCTACGCTTCTTTCTTTCTTACTTGATAGAGTGTTTGGGGCGGGTGACGATGATGAACAAACGAGGGAACGGACGAGCTTCATGAACAAACCTACAAGGCTGAACGACTAATGGCCAGGTATTATGGGCTTTCTCAATCGTTTACAAGGCGAAGGTTATGTGTGATGTTCGTATGCAATTTTCCTCCGTGCCTGCCTGCCTGCGCTTGGTTTTTGAGCTGTGGAGTGGTAGGAACAGCTTACAACGGTACCTCCCCTGTGTGGCATGGTGGGGGGGGTCGAGATGAATCATGAATGCCTACTTTTTTCAAAACGTTTGTGCTCCACGTGAGCGCCTACCCAGCTCCATAGCAATGCTATCCCAGTATCTTGAATAGCACGAGTGAATTCGCTCCCTTCCACTTCCCTCCCTTCCAATGCTTCCATACCGACACCAGGAAAAGCCAGGGTAAAGCTCACGCCTGCAGGCTGCGCGTACTTGGTACGGGCCCGATCAGCACTCACGATAGAGCAATAGTAAAAAGCTCTTATCCCCCATCTTTCTCTATCTCACGTGCGCCGTGCCAGTGCTGGCATATTTAACGGCGGGTAAATTTACAGCATTAAATTTTTACAGATATGGGAGATAGACGTTACGACATGGGGGTGGGGGGGTCTCTTCATGTTTTTGGGACGGGTTGGCCCTCTGGGGTGCAGCTTGCAGGGGTGGGGGTTGTTGATTGAGACACATGCGATATGCCGTGGTGCTGGCTCATGGGAGGGCTAGAATGCTCCCAAAGGCCCTACACTGTAGTGTCTGATATTCGCGGTTCTTGAGCAATTACTGTTGCGGTGCTGCGAACTGGTCTGATAGCCAAACCGGACTCGCATGGGACCCCCCGAGGTAGATTCAGGGCAGTATTGTGAAGTGAGCGAGCGTTATATCGTAGAGTACAGTGCTAGATTTGTGCGAGGGGAGGTGGGAGGCTTGTGAACTGCAGTGCAGAGCCAGCGATATGGCATGAGCTTACTATACGCTGGGCAGAAGTGACACTGCATTCTTATGATAGCGTTGAAGCGTTCTTAAAAAGAACTGCTCTTGCAAAAGGACCAAATTTTGGCAGTGTGTCATAGCAGTTCTCCCAAAAAAAGACGCTTCGGCATTGCGACCGCTGCACGGCGCTGTGCTATACTCGCAATGTCGAAGCGTTTTTTAAAAAAGGACTACTTTTGCATACTACTGCCAAAATTTAGCACTTTTTCTTGAATCAAGGCGAAATGCATAGCAGTTCTTTTTTAAAAATGCTTCGACATTGCGAGTACCGATACCATGCAGTCGGGGCGGCAGGACCCAAGTTGACTGGATTGTGGATCTGCAGGAGAGACAAGTGTTGACAGTGCGTACTGCACTCACCTGGTGAGAAGGGCTGGGCGTGGATAATTCGCCCCCAGGCTATGATCTGATAGGGTACCGTGAGAACTAGAGCGATGGACTTCAAGCTAAGACGTTGGAATTGCCTCTCCGAGTAAGGTCTGTTGTATGTTTCGTGTTGAGTTGTCTCAGTGGATGGCTGAACGCTAATTTTTTTTTCCGGGGTGATTCCCTCTGCTTGGCTAAAGAGGGAAATTCTGGACGTCTTAGCGTGAGCTTCAGCTACCCCAGCTCTTACTGTAAAGTGTTGTACTCGTCCCCCTCAAGAAGTACCCGAAAACAGGGGGGGTATATTTTGTATGGGCGCTCAGACACGCACAGACATTTTGCCATATATGTCTTTAATCCCTGTTTTCGGGTACTTCATGAGGGGGACGAGTAAAGCACAGGTAGATGATCACTCGCACTCAATTTTTACGCTGGCTAGCTATGGCTTGATCTGTCAAGTCAAATCAAACATTTCCGCGGGCTGGAGCGCCATACCCTTCTTGTGGCTTAGCTTGCCCCCTCCAGAGCGGTTCTTTCCCCGTAGTCACAGCACTCACAAGCCAGAATTACCCAACAGAGGGCCTGCATAGTCTGACACGAGTGAGAGCTACTTGTCCCAGGCCATAAGTACCCGAAAACAGGGATTAAAGAAATATATGGCAATACATCCGTGCGTGTCTGTGCGCCCATAAAAATGATCCCCCTTTATTTTCGGGTACTTATGGCCTGGGACAAGTATCAATAGTGTTGCCAGAGGTTGTCGCTTGCTTCAAGAGCGTGTGAAATCCATGACCGATGTCCTTCTTCATCTACCGGCAGCTCCCTTCGAGGGATCATACAATAGCTGATTCTTGGGCAACTTGAAATAAATCTTGTTGGAACCATACCACCACAGCCTCATAAAGGCATAAAAGTACGGAGTTGGCCTTTAGGGCCCTCAATTCCAGAGGCAATCTCATGCTTTCCACAGCTCAACCGGCTGATTAAGGACCCGGGCCGCCAAGCCTTGCCATGAGATTATGGTATGGGTTAGAGAAACACCACCTTTGGTCTCCATGGTGGGGGACTCTTTGAACCAACCCACCCTGGCGCCAATATCATCCAACTTTGAGCGACGCAGACCCCGGAACAGCGAAATTTATCCCAAATATAAAGTTACTAAATGGTAGAAGCAAATTTAATAAATAGGAAGGTTTGATTGAGTTGTGGAAGTTCGAAAAAAAGGCAGTTGATAGAACAATGCCACACTCAATTGTGTATGATACAGTTGACAAGTCGATTAATAGGCTGACCTCGAGCTAACTGTCGGTTAATAGTAGGGCTAGGAGTTAACTCAAGCTATCCTACTACTCGAGTATTAGTGGGGTATCATACTTGGCCATTTAAAAGGTCTCCGGACGCTCTGCGCTTATTAATACCTAGCTTGGCACAAAAGCGTCCGGAGACTTTTTAAATTGCCAAGTAAACAGCTCTGTTGCCCGGTCAACGTAGTCCCCCCACCATAACAAACCCCCTGCCCAGGCATCATAAGCCCATATCTGGCGATAGCTTACTTGGGCACAAATTAAAGATTGGGACGGAGTGACATTGATATTTGTGTTGCGACAAAGGCTTTTTTGGTGGTCACACCGTCCCAAGCATAAATTTGCGCCCAAGTTGGTTTAGTTGGTATGATAATGTCTGAGAGAATAAAGTTCGGTCCATCCAGCCATTTATTCCAAGCGACCCATCCTGCCCTAATCTGCACGTGACTCCTCCGCTCAGGAAATGCAAAAGAACCCAAAGTCCTGAAAGGAGCACCACTTTCTGATATGATACTCCTGATATCGTGCACCAAAGTATGACCTACGGGTGCGCGGGAGATCTCTTTTTGCACCATATTCCCACGAAGGTGCTGAGTCCTCCTGCCTACCCAACCAACCGGATAAAGAGGAGAGGAGGAGAGAGATTATTTTGGGATCATGGGACTGGCTGGTGATTTGGGCCGGTTTGCCGAGCCCATGGGTGCTGACGTTTACTTGTGTGGGTATCGTCACTAAACAAGATTGGCTGTGCTGGAAGAGACGGGAGGATTGGCCGTTACGACAGCACTCCCCACTAATCCTGCCACTGGTATCATGGGACCGGGGGGGGGGAATGGGGTAAATGAAGGTATCATGCATGGTAGAAATTAATGGTTTGTGTACCACGCAGCAGCCTTAATGAATTTACTATAAGCCCTACAAGAGAAGCTGAAGTATTTGAGTTTGGAGTTTTAAGAATAAGTAGAAGCCAGACACCCGGTGAGACAAAGCGTAGTATTTGTCAGGCTCGTTGTTTATCAGATATCGAATACACTCAATGGGTTCAGATTAATAAGTAGGAAACTACCAAGGTATTGCAAAGGCTTACGATCTCAGCCTCCATTCTTTGTCACACCTATATCATACATATTTCCTTAGATATATATCAGTAGAGAGTATTTCTAAAAAGAATATAGAACAAGAGATTTATCATACTGTTAATCCAAGATATGCTTTAACCTCTATTAGGTAAAAACCCTTACCTACGGGTAGTGAATTCTCTTTTATACTTATCACTTTTTAAGTTACGTTCGTTAAACCTTCTTCAAACTATTGTACTCGAGTAAGTACGAGTAGGGAAGTAGAAATAGGAAAGGGCTCTTTAATAGGAATCTCAAAATTGGTAGTATTATGGTAGTTTATGGGATTCTCCTTCTGGTCAACTTTGATAGGTACCGGGATTTGGAGGAATATATTTCTAACATATGATAACTGTAAAGAATAACTTACCGTAGAGGATCGTTTCTCAAATTAAGAGAATCGGGCAAAATAACTTGGTTTGGGTTGGGCTGGAGCAATTTCTTCAGGTGGGGGGGTAGGGGACGCAGGATGATGGGGGTGTTGTTGCCATTCATCTTGAGTGCGTGATTAATTCCGTTGACCAACAATACTGGCGGTGTGCACGTAGGATGGATCGTACTTGGCAATTTAAAGGGTATCCGGACACTTTCGTGATAAGATAGGCACTGATAAATGCAAAGCGCCCGGAGACTTTTTAAATTGCCAAGCAGTGTATGATACTATGATATGCGAGTTGAGGGCTTGGTTCTCGTGATGGGTAGACTGATTCCTTGCGGCTTAGAATGGAGCGGAATGGGATAGGGGCGAAGGAGATTGTTTGAATGTTAATGTATGGGTTGATATCGTGGGGAAACTATTGCATCACAACTAACTTGAGAAGTCTGGGGGGGGGAGTGCGGATGTTGCGCGATAAGGTAGAGAGATGGGATAAGTTGATACTTGTACCTTTGCTACTGTAGAAAGGGAAGGGAGAGAAAAAAAGGTACTGTATCATACCAGCGCAGGTTGGGGGAAGGCTTAGCTCCAGGCCGTTGGCCTTGCAAGGCTGATAGTGAGGGTCCTACTCAAGTATAGTACCAAACGGTAATCGGTGAGACAAAAACACTGCCAAGCACGGGGCCGGTGATGGCGGCAAGGTCAATAACCCGGGCACCGCGGCAGTAAACCTGAGAGGTCAACGGGGGCTAGCGAATTTATCAAGAGTTCGACATTGTATAGACCGACGGATTCGCAGTGCTTTAATTGCTCAAGGACATGTTTCTCAAGTTTTGGGGGCTTTTGAAGGGTGATGAATTTCGGTGATTGTTTTTCGTTCCATTGTTCCCGTGTTTCCGGGCTATGAAAGCCCAGTTTTTTTTGGCTTGCGAGTTTACGTACTGCAGCTATGATACCATAGTGTAGGAGTTAGTTCTTCGTCTAGTTGCATAAACCTATTCACTGTATTGAAGCTCTCCAAGTTTCTGCTGATCACGATGGATGGATGGCTCTACTGTAATGATCGGCGGTTTGTTTGAATACGGTACTCTTATGGTTTGAGGGAGGGGGTCCTGCATGGCTGCCAGTCGCCAAAAATAAACCCCACCTGGGCTTTCCGAAAGCCACCATAACCCCAGCGAGGGACGAGCGAAAGCGAGAAAGAGAAGGTTGGCGAAAAGCTGAGCTCACTTGCTTTTCTCTCTCTCTCTTCCTTCCTTTCCCTCTTTCTTTCATCCTCTCTCCCTTTCATCCCTTCTATTTACCGATTGCCCTACTTTGCTTTTCTTTCATTCTTATACTACCCTCCTTCCACTTGCTTGGTGGCTTACCTTTGCCCCGTCTTGGAAATACTCCAGTCCCGGTCGAGGTGATCGATTGGCCGATTGACCGATTTGTTTCCTTCTGTTTGTTTAGTGCGTCAGCACAGGGGAAGGGAAACCAGATTTCAGCCTCACCTCAATCACACCATAAACCATCGTCAGCTTTCCACCTGACTTCACTACCATTCACCCGTGCCGGAACATTAAAACACCCCACGCCGAGATTAGGAGAAGAGAAAACAACAAACAAAAAGGTCCTTTTCTATTCCGCCGAATAGCGGTATTACGACGGGCAGCACAACAGTAACAGCAGCAGCGGTAGAACCAAGGGGTTGGAGACAACATAATACTCGGACATCATGGTGAATACGGCTGTTCTCGCAAAGGCTAACTTGGCTCTACACATTGTTCAGGCGGTATGGAGCGTAGTGGTAATGGGAGTGGTTATAGCAAGCATGTCGGCAAAGGGTCCAGCGAGTGGTGCGGCAAAATACATGTTCGCAATGGTGAGTTTTCCCCTCTTCTGCTTGTATCCAGCCGGCCATCTACGCTCCTGTAGACTGTCATGAAAACTGACTATGGCGTTTATCCGTGGTAGTGTTGGTTTGCAGCTCCGGTACTGGTATACTTGACCCAGGCACCTCGGTTTGAGAGGACAAAAATGTTTGCGCATCCGTTTTGGGTTATTGGGGTCAATACTATATTCTCGGTGCGTTTGCTCATACTTATTTGCTGTCTATCGTTATTTTACGCTCGAGGGGAAACTGATGGGGAGCAGATTCTCTGGTTTGCGGCCTTTGTTTCTGTCGCTAGCTACACCAATGGCGGGATCTCTGATGGAGAGAAGAAAGAGAAGGACGAAAAGATCAAAAAGGAGGGTGGTTGCGCATTGTTTCCTGCTGGAACCGGTGAGGATCCTAAAGCGTGTAAGATGAATCAAGCGGCCGTCGGGCTCGGTGTGATCATGTGGTATACATCCCTTCCTCACCCCGCACGCCGTTCATTCCCCAGCTCCATTTTTTCCTAATCAACTTAACCTAGGTTCTTCTGGCTTGGAACTACTGCGATCGCGGGCTATGCCGCTTGGTATTTCCACCAACATAGCGTCTCTCCATTCGAAGATATCACCCCAAAAGGCCATGATATTGAAGAAACCACCAAGGATGCTTTTAGCTCTAACGACGAATATGCTCTCATTAATAAAGACCGGGATGAGGACGACGGTGACAGTAGATTCTCCCCCTCCCATCACGGACGTAGCGGAAGTGTAACAAGCTACGATACTGGTTACGACGCTCACCCCGGCAACCCTCTTCCTTGGGGCGGCGAAGGAAGCGCTTATAATGGAATCGGAGGACACGGACCAGTTGCAATGGGCGGGAACAACAGAACCCCCTCGGGATTAAGCATGCCCATCGCGCCGGATGAGGATCTTAGCTACAGAGGAGCGAGCACGAGATAGGATGTTTTGTGTGTTTTCCTTCTGTCTTCCGGTCTCTTTTTCCGTTTTTTCTTCTTATCCTGGCTAGGTTTTCCTTTTGGCTCTGGTGCGGATGGGACGGGTCCTTTTGCATTTTATATATCCTTTTGCGGCATGGAACAATGGAAAATAGCTTTTTAACTTGTATAACATTAAGTACAAATAGGGGATTTCTTGCATTGAGTTGGCCATAGGCCTGAAGAGGGGATTTTATTGGAGAGGGAGCCCAGGCGCGGGTGGGGAGGAGATCATTGATATCATGTTTGGGGTGTTTGAAATGGTGTTTTTGATTAGGCTTTCATTAATGGAGCTACGAGTTTCTCTTGGTATCGTGTGAATTTCAGAGAGTGCCCTGCGAATACCGGTACTTAACTACTGGGACAGCTACCCCGGGGTCGGAGATCGTTGGTGCGAGTGACGGCAGGGCCTGAATCGCAGACCGGCAGCTGTTACAGCTCCTGCAGGGTATCCAACGATATGGCAGTGGTAAGAGTCGGGGCAGTTTGTTTGTTTGTTTTTGAGGCCGCGGTAGCTACCGTCAGGAGGTACGTTCGTCGGCGATCAGAATCCGGGGCGCTGGGCGATGTTGGAGTGGGAGATACCGTCCTGGTGGTGGTGGCCTCAGGTGGGATCTCTTGGGACAACAGTGCTGAATGAACTTCAGTTTACTAAATGCAGTGTACCGTGCCTGCGCCGGATAGTGTTTTTATGATATCGTAAGTTGCTTGGGGGAGGTGATTGTACTACCGGTAGTATAATACGAGTATGATATGATATCATACTTGGGGACATACTAGCGCTGGTAACTTTTGGGTTGGTTTTGACACTGTACCCTGAGCACAGGTTGCTGGTATTTGTTGACTTGAGGTTGCGGAGGTAACGTCGGCTCGTTAGACAGGCATAAGCTGGGATCTGATAACGATAGCATAAATCTGATAACCTGCCTGTCATACGTAAACGGAAATGAGGAGGCTAAAAAATAAAATAAAAACGAGGAAAAAATATTGTGCCCCTGCTAGACGAACCTCACAATCAAGGCCTACGCTTTTTTGCCCCTCCACACCCCTCCATTACTTTGTTCTCCCTCAGTCTTTATCACCATTAGTAGACATCTCCACTCACTTGTTGCGTCCTCTTCGTTCTATTTAGAACACTGAAAAGTTGTGATAAAAGCGCAGGTTTCTGGGTTTCATCTTCATCCCTGCCTGCCTTTCTGAGGGGCTCTTTTCTTTTCTTTTCTTTTTTAATTATTTTTTCTTCTCACTTTGCCTTGCATTTGCAGACTTTTCACTGCCACATATCTCCCATAAGCAAGCTTCGCACTTCTACTTCCTTTCCCCCTTATCAACAACTCATTCCTCCTGCCACTTTCTCATCCAAACCTTTTTCCTCGAAATCACAGTTTTTTTCTCTAACATTCATTCATTCAGTCATATAAACTATGGTTTCTGCATCGAAGGCCAAGCGTGAGGCCGAGCGTGCTGCGAAGCGTGCTGCCGGCGGCGGAGAAGACAAGCCAAAGAAGACTGCTGCTGGCAGGCTCGCTGTCACCCCCGGTTCATCTAGGGCTGGATCCAAAGCGACCTCCAAAGCATCCTCGGTGAATGGCGAAGCTGTTGAGGGCACGGATGAGAGGGCCTTGGCTAGGCTTGAGAAGCTTGCTTTGCAGGAGGACGAGCACGGGCTCTCCGACCGTGTAACTACTGGTGTTCTCTCATCGTTGGAGTCATCTCGTGATGCCAAAATCTCCTCCGTTTCGCTCGTGTTCCACGGCAGAGTTCTTATCCAGGATACCACGCTCGAGTTGAATTACGGTCGCCGATATGGGTTGCTCGGCGAGAACGGTTGCGGAAAATCGACTCTGTTGAAATCTATTGCTAAGCGGGAATTTCCTATTCCTGAGCACATTGATATCTATCTACTCAATGAACCTGCCGATAAGACCAGCTTGGGAGCCCTTGATTACGTTGTCACCCAAGCTCAGGACGAGTTGAAGAGATTGGAGACACTGGCTGAAGAGACACTGGAGTCTGACGGCCATGACAGCCCAATTTTAGAAGATCTTTATGAGGTTCGATTACCTTAACCCCCTGGTTTTCCCACCTCTTGGAACATTCGGTCCTATTAGGTTTCATCCTGTTATCGGCGCTTCTGGCATATTTTAGGGTTGCTGACAATCTATATAGCGTATCGACAGTATGGACCCCTCAACGTTTGCTACTCGTGCATCCCTTATCTTGACTGGTTTGGGGTTCAACCCTGTGACTATGCACAAGCATACGAAGGATATGTCTGGAGGCTGGCGTATGCGTGTTGCATTGGCGAAGGCATTGTTCGTCAAACCATCTTTGCTTCTTTTGGACGACCCAACCGCCCATTTGGACTTGGAGGCGTGTGTGTGGCTTGAGGAGTACTTGAAGAAATGGCCACGTACCCTCGTTTTGGTCTCTCACTCCATGGATTTCTTGAACGGAGTCTGCACCAACATGATTGATATGAGAATGAGAAAGCTCATGTACTATGGCGGTAACTACGATGCGTGAGTACTCTTCTCGCAGTAGCTTGGGCCTTGCGATTGCTGATATGTGTTATTTTATAGCTACATCAAGACTAGAAGTGAGCAAGAGACCAACCAGATGAAGCAGTACCACAAACAGCAAGAGGAAATCGCACATATTAAGAAATTCATTGCTTCTGTGAGTAGTTTCTGGCAAGATGCCACAGTGCTCTATGCTTACATTCTCTAGGCTGGTACATATGCAAATTTGGTCAGGCAAGCCAAATCTCGTCAGAAAATTCTTGACAAAATGGAGGCGGATGGCCTGATTGAGAAGGTCAATCCTGATCGTGTCTTCTCTTTTCGTTTTGCCGATGTCGAGAAGCTCCCTCCGCCGGTACTTTCGTTTGATGACGTTACCTTTTCCTACTCTGGTAGTGCCAAGGATAATCTTTACCAAGGTCTTGATCTTGGTGTGGATATGGATTCTCGTGTGGCACTTGTCGGACCCAATGGTGTTGGAAAGTCAACTCTTCTTAGAATTATGACTGGGAAGCTTCAGCCAACAAACGGATCAGTCAGCCGACACACTCACTTGAAGTTGGGAATGTACTCTCAGCATTCGGCTGAGCAGCTTGATCTTACCAAGTCGGCTTTGGACTTTGTGCGCGATAAGTACCGACAGAAGAGCCAAGATTACCAGTACTGGAGACAGCAGCTCGGAAAGTATGGTCTGAGTGGGGATTCTCAGACAGCTTTGATGGGAACCTTGTCCGAGGGTCAGAAATCGAGGATTGTCTTTGCTCTCCTTGCCATCGAGTCCCCAAATATGCTGCTGCTCGACGAACCTACCAACGGTTTGGATATTCCTACTATAGACAGTTTGGCTGACGCTATCAACGCATTTGATGGTGGTGTTGTTGTCGTGTCTCACGATTTCAGGTAGATACCCTTTCAGAATAATTCATGATTATTGTATACTCACCGCTTTGGTCCAGACTTCTCGATAAGATTGCCAAGGACATTCTTGTTTGTGAAAATAAGACGGTTAGACGATGGGAGGGTTCAATCGGTCAATACAAGAACCATCTCAGAAAGAAGATGCAGTCCACCGGAGCTGTCTAAACAGAGGTCTTTTGTGTATTCGGGGGTTCTTTCTTTATCTTGGCTCTGGTTTCTTTCTTTCTCTTTTCTCTGGACTACAGGATGATAGAATGTCTGCTGGACTGGTCGGTATATGGTGATGGGGCGGGGTTTGGAAGTTTATGGAATTACGCTTAACGGGAGATTGATAGGTCTTGAAAACAAAAATGAGAGCTTTGTTAGGGTAGATGCGATGAGGGTAGCTGATGATAATGATGACAATGATGAAAATTTTGTGCCTACTGTAACGTGTCTCAGCGACAGTGATATCCTTCCGTATGCTTGATAGTTAATTTGCAATTGAAGAATGCCATGTTTTCAACAGATATCGTAGCGTCGGTGGTCGCATATAGTTATAGTACTCGTATGATAAGTTAATTATTATTGGCGGGGTCATAAGCCGCCTCTCCTGGGGGTTTACCCACCTCGGAGCGAACCCGTGCCTGGGCCATTTCCTCGCAGTGGGACGCTATCGGGAAGTGGATGCCCCATGCTATACGTATATGCCTCCGTAAGGTCGGCGCAATCTCGTTACTACACTCGGGGGCCGTCACTTAATTTACGGGCATGGGCGATAACTTGTGCGGCAGACAAGCAGGGCGCTCGGAAACTTGATCCTGCTCTGCTCTCCGTCCCCGCACGAGATGGTAATATGGTACGGGGAGCGGGCCAGCCATAGCGGCGGAAAGCTAGTGTTCAAGGGACCCTCCGACTATGATTGGTACGGTGCTAGCTATTGCGACACCTGCCGGACCCCGGTTTGTTATTGGGCGGGAGCACAGCTAAGTTAAGTTATTCGGGGGAATTGGTATGAAAAGAAGGAAAAGGATAGCCGGATAGAAGAGGAAGTTTCTTGACTATTGTTCTGTCTATGATACTTTGTATAATAACAACGGACTGCCCTAACTTAGCTCATTTCTCCAGTGGCCGTAGATTTGTAGAGAATCTCGGAGTGGTAACTTAGTGGTTGAGGTTGAGGTGTGATAATATCAGCGGTTCGTATAGTTATCATATCTCGGTAGTAAGTTAAGGGTGGGTAATCGCCGTTATGGAGGTTGACCACTCGGGCACCGGTAGTACAGTATCATACCGTAGTCTAAGGAGGACTGGGTTGGTTGGGCTCGAGAGATAGATGCCAAGAACAGGTATAACCTCAAACGTGCAGTACTGTGATGTGTGGCAGGCGTAATACGTAAGGGTACTTTCGGTAGTTCTGTGGAGGGGGTGGGTGAAGCTGGCTATTTGGGGATTTTTTTCTCTCTTTCTTTGAGCTCTGATCTTAATTTAACATCTGCTTGTTTCGGCATAGATGGTTTATGTGCTGTACCTTAAAGAGAGAAGTCATTCAGTAAGGTGAGGGTTTTTGGATATTGTACGAGAACTTGTAAATGAGGGTGACACGAAAATGCGGGGAGTTGTGTTACCTTTGCATGTGGGTGGGTGGGTGGGCTCAGAATGGTGAGGGAGGGAGGAGGGGTAAATTGGGTGATGGATAGTGTTTAAATGGTCTTGAAATCCGCTTAAATTAGGGGGGTTTCGTTTTGTCCATTGCTTCAAGGTGTCATCGATATACTCGAGTACTACTGCGGTTATCGGCGACTACAACGAACGAATTGATTGCATAAGACTTTTGTTTCTATTTCTAGCATTGATAATTGAGTTATGAGGTTTGGATAGTTTAGCTTAACCCATGCCTTCTCTTTCACCGCTAGCATATTAGCTATCCCCTGGCTGGATCCCTGCAGCTTGCCCCGCAATTGGGCTTCATATAAGTTAAGGTCCCCAGGAACACGGCTAACCTGCATCCAACAGTTGCGGTCACCACGGCCACAGTCCTCCTCCTCAAGAAGGAACGCTATCAACAACAATTATGGGTGGCGGAACCCCCTTCTCTAATGCCTCACCCGGCACCTCTAGCTACCCGCAACTAAACTTCACCCCAAAGGGCCGACAGATCCGCGACATCTACCAAGACCGCTTGAGACAGTTCACTGCGCAGGGGCAATATGAGAGCAAGAACCTCCGCTCAATGTTCGTCAGCGACCACGAGGACTCTAGCGAGTACGTCAAGCTACAGGTATACTCCGTTCCAGACCTGAAGCGCGTTCCATTCGACGAGGCCGTCAAGGGCGAGTTCAAGAGCACTTCCAAGGGCCAGAGTTTCGGACCGTCGTGGTCGACGCATTGGTTCAAGGTCAGGATCACCGTGCCCACGAGGATGCTGGAGCGGGAGAGGTTGGAGTTTCACTGGGATGGGAATTGTGAGGGGTTGGTGTGGACGAAGGAGGGTGAGCCTGTACAGGGGCTTACTGGTGGTGGGGAGAGGGTTGAGTATCAGATTCCGAAGCCGTGGAGGGATGGCAAGGAGCATTTATTCTATGTTGAGTTGGCGTGCAATGGCATGTTTGGGAACGCTGGTGGGGACATTATTCAGCCGCCGGATCCGAATCGATAGTAGGTCTTTCCTCCCACAGCACCTGAGTAGGTTTATGGTAACACTGGTTTGTTGGGTGGTGTGCGGTAGTTTCCAATTGACAAAGGCAGATATTGTCGCGCCGAATTTGCAAGCTCAGGGGCTGTACATTGACTTCTGGATACTGGGGGATGCATCGCGGGAGTTTCCTGGGGATTCGTGGGTATGTGTTTTGTGCCTGCCTGCCTGCCTGCCTGCTTGCGTTCTCGGTGTGAGGGGCTGGCTGATGCTACTTTAGGAAGCGCATACGGCTACCCAAGTTGCCAATGATATCGTCAACACATTCGTTCCAGGATCTCAGGCCTCTATACTGCAATGCCGGAAGATTGCCGCAAGGTACCTTGGTGGCAAGGTTGATTCTGCAAAGGTTTACGATTCGGATCTTGAACCGATTGTATATGGGATCGGGCATTGCCATATCGATACTTGCTGGCTTTGGCCATTTGATGAGACGAAACGTATGGCTACTTTTTCATTCGTTTTTTCTTGCTTGTGTTAGATCATAATTGGGTATAGTACTGAGCAATTGATTAGGCAAGGTGGCGCGTTCGTGGTCCTCTCAGTGCAATCTCCTGGACAGGTATCCGGAGCATAGATTTACGGCTTCCTCCGCGCAACAGTACAAGTGGCTTGAGCAGTACTATCCAAAGCTTTTCGAGAGAGTTCGAAATCATGTCAAGAAAGGCACGTTTCAGCACATCGGTGGAAGTTGGGTCGAACATGACACAAATATGCCGAGTGGGGAAAGCTTGGTTAGGCAGTTTATCCTTGGACAACGCTACTTCCAGAGCAGATTTGGGGAGAGGTGTACCACCTTTTGGTTGCCTGGTGAGTTTGGCGTTTGGGACACAAGCGAGAATAAGAGCGGGGGCTGATTGAGAAAAAAGACACTTTCGGATATAGCGCGCAATTGCCGCAGCTCTGCAGGCTTGCGGGAATGACTAGGTTCTTGACGCAGAAGCTTTCATGGTATGGTCTTTTTTCATAACGGGTATTTTGTTTCGGCAGTTAATTAATATAAATAGGAATAATATCAACAAGTTCCCCCACACGACTTTCAACTGGATTGCCCTTGATGGGTCTCAGGTCCTATGCCACATGCCCCCCAGCGAGACGTATACTGCTCAGGCACACTTTGGCGATGTCAAACGGTCAGTTACTCAGCATAAGTCTATGGATCAGGATACTACATCGCTACTTGTCTTTGGCCATGGAGATGGCGGAGGTGGACCCACCGCTGAGCACATTGAGAAGCTTCGTCGCTGCCGTGGCATGAGCGACACGGTTGGTCTCCTTCCTCGCGTTAAGATGGGTGATAGTGTCGACGATTTCTTCTCCCGGCTGGAGAAGAAGCAAGGATCTGCACAGAAGTTCGTGACTTGGTACGGAGAGTTGTACTTTGAGCTTCACAGAGGAACGTACACTACCCAGAGCAACAACAAGAAGAACAACCGTCGAGCTGAAGTGGCATTGAAGAACCTTGAACTGCTGGCTGCGTATGCTAGCTTGAGCAGTAGCTATGGGTACAAGTATCCGAAGAAGGACATCGATGAGTTATGGGAAATCATATGCTTGTATGGGTGTTTCCCTACCCTCGAGCACGCATATGCGGGTTGCTGACAACGACGTATAGGTGTCAATTTCACGACTGTCTTCCTGGGTCATCTATCGAGATGTGCTATAGGGATTCTGACAAGCTTTATGCCGAGCTTTTCCAAAGGTGCGGAGAACTCATCGAGGCAACCGGTCTGGCTCTTGGAATTAGGTCTACTCCGGGCCCTGATACCAAGCCTTTTGCCGTGAATACCCTCCCTTGGGATCGCACAGAGCTTGTTAAACTTCCGGAAGAGGCAGCTGGGGCTTGCCAGAAGGGGGCAGATGGCAGTGAATACGGGTTCTTGGGAACTGAAGGGCTTGTTCAGATTTCTGAGGATAGTCCGAAGGTTACTGGTGAGTTTCCTCTGTTCGGGAGTGATGGTCGTGCTGACACGGAGGTATAGTTACGCAAACTGCAAAGGATGTTTACGTTCTTATGAACGATAAACTGCAAGTCACAGTCCAGGATGGAGTAATCACCAGTCTGATTGACCGCGAGTTGGAACGTGAGATCATTCCAGAGGGTGCTAGGGCTAACCAGTTGGTTGTTATGGATGACAAACCCTTGTACTGGCAAGCATGGGACGTTGAGGTTTATCACCTAGAGACCCGTAGGGAGTTGCGTGCGGGCAAGGTTTCCATTTATGAGATTGGGCCATACAGGGCTAGCGTCCTTGTCGAGACTCAGATCAGCGAGACCAGTTGGATCAAGACCATTATTAGTCTTCAGGCTGCAGAGAATAGCGCGGGCAACTCTGTCGAATTCGACTGCGAGATCGAATGGAGGGAGGACATGAAGTTTTTGAAGGTTGAATTCCCTGTGGACGTTCACAACACAGAGGTACCCAATTCTGCCACCGATTAAGAGATAGGGGTATATCACTAACTCCACAGGCCTCCTACGAAACCCAGTACGGCATCGTCCGCCGGCCAACCCACTACAATACCTCCTGGGACATGGCCAAATTTGAAGTCTGCTGCCACAAATGGGCCGACCTGTCCGAGCACGACTTTGGCGTGTCCATCCTCAACGACTGCAAGTACGGCTTCGCCACGGTCGGAAACGTCATGCGTCTCTCCCTAATCCGAGCACCAAAGGCGCCAGATGCACACGCAGACATGGGCCGTCACACATTCCGCTACGCAATCCTCCCGCACCACGGGCCCGTCGGAGAAACCACCATTCGCACGGCCATAGCTTTCAACAACCCGCTGCGGCTGGGTTATGTTCTCGCTAGCGAGATCGTGAGCGTGAGCGAGATAATGAAGACTATTAGTGTTGAAGGCGGGAGTATAGTCCTGGACACTGTTAAGAGGGGAGAGGACGACGAGGACGTTTCCACTGGAGGGATTCCAACGAGGAAAGGACGGAGTCTAGTACTGAGGTTTTATGACAGTCTTGGGGGGAAGGGGTCTGCCACTGTCCATGTGTATGTTCCTCACTTTTCTCCTTAATTACTGATTCGGGAATGTGGGAGCACTAATGCCTTGTGGGTGTGGTAGGAGATTACCCGTCAAGGCGGTTTACAAGACTAATATCCTCGAGGACGATATCTCGGAGGTTCCGCTGGCTGAGGCTGCTGCCACGGGGCATCGGTGCTTTAAGATCACGCTGAGGCCGTTTGAGGTTGCGACGTATAGGTTGCAACTTTAAGCACTGAAGGATGGCTATGGTTGGATGACGGTGTAATTGATGAAATGAATTGGTGTTCTTGCCTTCTCTCTCTATCACATCGTGCATATTCAATGATATCATGTTGGGATTACCGCACCTGGCACTGTACTTGTAAAGCGATGGACTGTAGTCGCGATGCTATTCCTACTTAACCCGAAGGGGACAAGACCCCACAATCAACCAACCTCACCTCTTTATCCCCCGCGCCAATGCCATCAACCTCATCCCATCCAACATAGCAAACAAAGGCACCTACCCGAGCACAAATATCACCCCTTAAATCCCAACCCCACCTCTCTCCCGGCTATCCCCTCCCTACCTACTAAACTATCCACCGCAAACACCACCCCGCCATCACAGCCACTCACTCGGCCACATCACCCGGCCACTCGCATGATATCACCGCAAACAAACACACTAAGTTACTACAGCATCGTACAATCAAGACAAATCTACCGACATGAAAATACCAGCTCCCGCCCGCGCACTCCCGGAAGTAACCAGGTTTGCCCTTTCCTTCCTTCCTTCCTTCCTTCCTTGCCATGCATGTGTTCCTAATAATGATAATGATAGTAATAGCGATAAGTGATAAGTGATAGAAGGTGTTCTTGAGTTTTGAGTTTTTTAATTTTTAAGTTTGGCTTCTATTCTTTCTTTTCTTTCTGGGTGTGAGCTAGGAGGGAGGGAGGGAGGGAGGTTCGGGTATTTCCTGGGTTTGCTTACTGTACTTGGGTCGGATACGGTATGTATAATACTTGGTTACTTGTTCTGGTGATTGCGGTTTTTGCTTTCCTTCCTTTTTTTTTTATATTTTTTAAAAAAAGTAAAATACAATAAAGTCACCGGTATGTTTATTTATTTGTCTTATGTGTGTGTGTGTGGGTGGCGGTCGTAGTAGTAGTACAAGTACCAGTACCGCACTCAACTATAGTGTGGTATGGTATGGTATGGGGCCAGAGTACTGGTGTCGTACCGCATGCATCATACCGGTATTACGGTATATTATTATGATAATAAATTTAGAAGTATGATGTTTGTTTCGGGCCTGCCCAACTTATTCCCCCCCCCCCCCCCTCGGTTTTTTTTCCTTTTCAAGTCTCAGATAAGGGCGCTGTACTAGTATACCGGTAGGGCAGAATGCCGTGCACTGCAGGCCTGCAAGGGGTGTGTGTGTGATCAAGAGATCCCGACGACTTTCTTTCTTGGGTGCAGTTGTTTGTTTGAGAATTGTACGAGTTCAAGAACCTCGAGCACAATGTTTATTATACAGTACAGAACAAGGATTGCTCAAGGCAGGACGAGAGAGAAAAAAAAGAATAGAAAATAGAACTAATAAATAAAAAAAGATAACTTGGCTAGAATACATTATTATACAGAGTTTTGACAAAAGAAACTCGTTTTTTCCGTTTCGTCGTTCGTTTATCATTCGCGTTTCGGGGGGGGGGGGGGGGACTTTTTTTTATTATTTATTTATT
>Ga0307513_10001665_pt1 | contig 31764 bp, 26 predicted proteins | sample 15_EM_MG_FD_202174 | JGI IMG/M metagenome (GOLD analysis project Ga0307513, IMG submission 202174) | Populus trichocarpa ectomycorrhiza microbial communities from riparian zone in the Pacific Northwest, United States - 15_EM | ecosystem: Host-associated > Plants > Roots > Unclassified | place... | reverse complement strand
CTATTGTTATTTAAACCCTTTACCTCAAATACAGGTTCAATATTTGGCTTGGCATTAAAACTAGCATAGCCACATGTAACACTAATTTTAAAGCCTCGTGTACGTTTTGAATGGCATGAACCATACCGATGAAAAAGTGGCTTTTGGTTCAAATTGAATGTTCATAGCCTAACGTGCCTATGGGCATACAGAAAATCCCGCGAGTGTGGGAAATAACTTAAGAATAGCAGCCACGTATGGAAGTCTTGACTACCATCTGTTGTGCAGATGTCGCTATATTTTTCGATATGCCCTCAAGTACCTTATTCTCTGTCGGGAAGAGACATAGTGTGCTTAGGAACTAGAATTAATTAACATTTGCCGTATGTAATTCTGAGTACCGTAGAATTCCATAAATAAGCCGCACGACCTATCCAAAAACTGAGTTGAAATCAGCGGATTATCTAATGGATCATACTCACGTGATCCGGATTTTGGGTGGTTGCGGCCTATTCCAAGGTGGGGCTTATTAATGGAATTCTACGGTATTGGGTCTGCACTGGAGCATATCGTATCATACTTCCTCTGCGTATCTGTGCTCCCGACATGACTTCCGAACCGAGGTAGCCCCCGACGCGAGTTTACGGTATAATGCCGGACACTGCCAATCGACACCTGTGTTAATTCGCCTTCGCTTATTAAGAGCCAATAATCTTCCTAATTGGGTTAGGTTATCTCACACAGTGAAATGAATTGCCGCACCAGGCATGGTACTGCCGGGGTGTTACCTGATACAGTAATTTTAGGGTGTGTTAATTTGGCACCTCCCCCACCCAAAAATGGAAATCTTTGAACTACTCTAGCACAGCAGGGGGTTCATATTTCCTTAAATTCCTCTGTAAGTCTTTAGGCAACCATCAAATAAAGACTTTTACACAACTTTTTGAGCCTTTGAATTGTTGTTGTTGACTTAGAAGAGTTTGAAGTTGGTCATATTTGGGGTTCGCTAAGGTGTTGATTGGCATTGTCCGGCACCATATGTCGTTGGAGTTGCCCCCTCTGGTAAGGTCGGGCATCTGTTTTTGTGTTTATTTTTTTGCTGTGCTTCGCACCCTTGCCAAAGCAGCGTTCAAGCCAATACGGTAACTCATTGCGCTAGAGGGCTTTCGCAGAAGTTTGCCCTAGGATCAAACTTGCCTATTTTGCATCACTCGTCCAGCAGAGACATTACTCAGCTGTCTTGGCATCTTTACATCTTGGCAGAAACGTTATCAAATAAAGTTAATCAGATCACCGCACACTGCACAGAGTTCCCTTCTTCTGTGCGATTAGCACACAGTACTCGTACAGTGCCTTCTCTATTTTCTGACCAGACACTTTTTGCCCGCCCGCTACTTGTCGGGCCTAGGTATTGCCCTTTCCTATGCGATAACAAGAATGCTTTTTATTCCTCAGTACAAAGTCTATTCACGCCTTACGCACTTTTTTTTGCACCGTCAAGAAAGGGACGAGTAAAAAAAAAATCCCCCGAGACCGACGCAAATTGGGAGTGGCATCTCAAATGAGAACAGTCTACTGAAAGAAGAGAAGAAAGAAGAAAGAGAGAAGAGAAGAAACCATGGCGCTCCCCTAAAATGGAATACGATACCAGCAAGAAAATAAACGGAATAACCCTCAAACACAGTAATATGGTAACGTTACGCACAATATCCACCAGCCCCAGGACAAGACAAGCCCCGCCTGCCGTTATCAGCGAGAGGCGAGAAGTGTAAAAGAGCGAAAGATGAGACACTCACGGTTGGGGAGAAACAAGGTAACTTCTCACTGCGATCGTTGAATTGTATACGAATCGAATGGCTTGCACCGCAACGAGAAGATGTCTCCCCAAGGTAGAGAAGGTGTATTGCCTCTTCCAGTAAGCCTGTTACATTTTTTCTTTTTATTCATCACTCGGGAGGGCTGAAAGAGAATTTGTTTCACTCTGATTCCCCGCGTTGGTCCAAAGAAGGGAATTCTGGGCGTCTTCGCCTGATGTTCGATCGTTCAAACCCATAGGTTGCTCTTTTCGGCATGCGCAGGAACTCAACTGCAGACAAGCCCTATATTCAATAACCGACCAGTAATAGCTTGACTAATACACGTCAGGATTAAGCAAGGAAACTACCCAAGCGTCCGGGGACTCCGAGAGGAGGGGAACACCTTCTCCTAATCCATACGGAATCCGGAGGAAAACGCAGAAGAGGGGAAATACGGCAGGTTTAGCGTGTCCCCCCCAGGCTCTTGCAATCAAATTCAGCGCGGGGATATGTACCGGGCCTTCGGTAGAAGTGGGAAGGATTTTCTACTGATCCCGCACAATCCTCTATAGAGACAAAGGTTATGTTCCCTAATTTTCCTGGGCGCACTCGAGTGTCAACCCCGTGGCAAATTACCGGTCAGCCCCGTACTCTCTTCCTACCCATCACTATACGTCACTCGTGTGTTTGGCAGCCGGCGGCTTGCAGCTAACCCGAGCATCCTTGGCTAAACTCGCTTCCTGCACGGGAGGCCTCCTCTCAAACAACAAGTGCCCCCGGAGCCGCTTCGGCAGTGCTGTTGAGAGGGGCGCCGAGCCACTGCCAGCGGATCCGCCCCGCTTCGGGCATCGCGTTCCGTGGCCACAATATCTCTAGAGGAACATAAGGTCCGGAGCTCTATATCGATCGAGAACTTCAAGTTGCTTTTCCCGTTCCTTCTTCTTTTAACCCGGGATCGGTTTTGAATCCACAATCGGAGATGTGCATCTCTGAATATAGTTCCTTACACTCCATATAACCAGCATCACCAAAACTCTTGCAAGAAGACTACGTCTCACACTAGCCGGTATTGGAGATTTCTAACTCCCTAATCGGAATTCCCATAAAAACTTTCCCGGCTATACAAAGGTTTTGTGGGGGCCTCGAGATATTGTAGGCTCTAGCCGGGGTTGCAACGGGTTACTGTAACGGTGGGGAACTCCGGACATAATGCTCCCATATCCCTCGGATATTTCTATATTCCCATTTCTAGCCAATCAGGCGAGGGAAAGTGAAGGGGTGTTTGGCCCACCAATTATGATTTGAAATCGTGATTTAAGATCAGGTCTTGGCAAATTTAACTTCCATTATTACGCCAGTATCCTTCTTCCTTACTTAGATATGCTAGTAATAATCTAAGTTATTATTGCCAAGAGCTGATCTCAAATCACGATTTCAAATTATAATTGGTGGGCCTAACACCCCCTAATATAAGTCAAGCCCGGACGCAAAGGAAGACAAACACTGCATAAACGGGTAAACTCTGGAACCGGGGATACAATTTTTGGATAGTAGCGGATGAGCTCCCACTGGAGCGAGTACGCCAGACTTTCGAACTCATATGTTTCTCACTACAATACACTCTTTACGCTTAAACAGAGGAGGAAAACAATGATCGAAGGACACCAGCAGATGTCACGGCACGGAACACATGGAATGTAGAGGGGTGGAGGATGGTTTAGAGATTGGTAATAATATCCAAGAGAATCCAAGCATCATGCTTTGGTTAATTTGACCTTCTGTTAGCAAGGACTTCACACCTATCTTGAGGGATAGAAAAAGAATGCTAACCCCGATGCTATCACCCTTCTCTTTATCGCCCCAAATGCCCTCCCAGATCGCAAGTTTCTCTGCGATCAATGCCGTGTCCGTGATTCCCATCTCGTTGGCACGCATCATAAATGCGGCAGCCCGTAAGGTCCTTTGTTGTGCTAGCTTCTTCGCTCTAAGCTTGGGCTTTGCTGACTTGGCTGCACCTAGTATATTAGCAGGGTTCGCCCCATCGGAGGTACCACGCAGATGCAGGCGATGGAAAAGGGAGGATATACTGCGTGTCACTATGAGTCTGTGATGCTCAATCTTGTGAAGATTGATCCAAGCAACCTTCTCCTCACCCGTGCGCCCCCAGATCCCGGGATATTTAAGATGTCTCGACAGGTATCTTTGCGGTGTTCTCCCAGCGAAGACCGAAGAGCAATTGGAGACAGGACAGGTGAGTGGAGGTGGAAGCGGATCGACGGTGGTGAGGCCGAAAAGGACTTGGAAGGTTCCCGGGAAGGTTAAATTCCGTCGGAATGCCTCGTTGGTACTCTCGCTACCGCCGAAACCGGCATTGTTGGAGATGTTAACTAAGGCATAGGGCTGGGGCGTGTGCTCGTTGGAACTGTCAGACATCGTTATGAGAGTGAAGATTTGTCGGGCGTAACGGGGGGTACTGGTTAGGGCGGTGGTGGATGGGAGAGGGGATAGAGGGACGAGTTGACATGGGTGGCAAGGAGGGCAGCTGGGTGAGTTATAACGGCCTGAATGGTCCTGCAAAGCACTCATTGTTAAGAGCGAGGTGGATATGTGAAAGCGTTGAGTTGAGCCATAGGAAGAAAGCAGAAATACACCCGTGCCGCGTTTTTTCATTTTTTTAATCAATCATTACCATCTGGGTCATGGCTTCTCACTCTAGATCTAGACGGGGCAGACCAGTTCCGGTTGGTTGGACAGGATTTGCTGTTTCGCCCTCTGATTGATGCGTGAGACTTGACACAAGACCCGACACTGCAGATTGGCAGCCCAAGCCTGTTCCGGATCCTGCCGCACCTCATCCGTCAGATTACAACCGCACACTCAACAAAACACTGTCAGAACAAATTCAGAGAAACCAACCTGGCTGTATGCTCTTATACAAACTCAATTTTGCAGAACCAGGCGCTCGCTATTGCCAGCAGTTGTTGTGATAGAGGTTGATATGGTTTATGATGGATGGGGATTTGCGATTCGGAAAGTACTCTCCACTCTCTCCCCCAACAAATCCGTCGAGAAAATATGACTCTGTGCATAGCTAATTTCAGTGCAAATGGGCGAGGATAACCCTGTAGAGTAGGCATGAGGGACCTGGATTCCCTTGATTGGACCAGAGCCAACCCGGATTAAAGCGGCTTGACGGCATGATTGAATTTTCTCAGCCTCAGCGCTCGCAATTTGCCGCAGGTAGCCGGCCTATCGGTCGGGGTATTCGAATCCTGTAAAGTAAGAGCCTTCGAAGTAGTCTTCCTTTCGTGGCTCGCAATGTGAGGAGTGACCTTTTTTGTACTCCGTGCAAATGTGATAGATCGATCTTTCAACTTCCCGGTCGCAACACAACCTATTTTTTCTACCTGGTGAGGGAACGAAAGTGGGTGAAAGGGAATGAAAGGGAATCAAATTCACTATTAGAAAAAGACTAAGACGGTGAACTACATCAATGAGTATATTCATATATTAGCCCTATTGCAGTGCTCAAGCGCAGTATCACTCGTGCCGTGTGGCATGCGAGTACCGGTACTCATGCCTCCCACGAACGAACAGCAGGAAAGAACTGTGAGGATACAGGGATTAGAGGGAATATATAACAATACAGTGGTGCTAATCTGAGGCCCTGGCAAGCCCAAGATCCCTGTTCTAAGGTACTTCTTACTTGATAGGAGCTTTTGGCACTTTGCAACTCACCTCTCTGCACGAGCACATGCTAAACCTGCCTTTAATGCGATGACGTTTTCAAAACTGACTGATAGCCAGAATTAACTAGAACCTCGGAACTCCGGCGGTATCAAATATTAGTCCCGTTGGTGAACATCATAGAACACCGGTTCTAGCACCCCACTTGTAAATACGCCTATCCATCCTAATTGATTGGATCGCACTAACAAGTCTAGAATTGGCCTCTTGGGGTAAAGAGGAATAAATCATTCAGGAAAAGTAAAACCGGACTCGAACCCTCAACTGAGTCAGATACAATGAAAACATTACGGGCTTACTCGGCGAAGCGATACTAAGGTCTTAGCGAGATGTTATTGCCAACCACTACAACTCTGCCGGGTACCGCGGTACAAATACAATCATACAATCCAACGGCAATGCAGACACATACCCTGCTCTAATACAACAGATATTTATAATGCCCAATGGTGGGAAACTGCCAGGTTGAGTGTTCGCAGAGAGGTCATCTGGCTCCAGCTCAACACAATAGAATATCGACCGAAAGGATCAAAAAGGCTGTTAACGCCAAGCCCTGATACTGCAACCGGGAAGAGGAACAGGGTGTGTCCGGATTTCTGCTAGACTTAATCGGGTTTAGTGTCTATGGTCCCGTACATGTAGGTGAGCCCAGCGAACTGCTCGAGGCTCTGCCTGGGCAGGCTTGGATCAAAGAGCCTCCCAGTCTGGCGGCAAGCCCCGCTCATTATACAATCCGGCTGAGAAACGAGGCTGGTTTCGTAGCGCTACCATGCTCTGTTCTGGCATAATTGGAAATGCATCCGCACTGTGCTTCTGAGGCCACATGTAGTATGCTATCCTGGGTGGGGTTCGACGCCTTGTGAGACGCGGGGGACTACCCAAAGATGCGTGATGAGGTGTTCGTCACGCGGTATGTGTGGAGATTCTGGACATGACGCACAATGGGGGCCGGTGCCCGAGTACCGGTGTAGTACTACCAGTACCCGCAATTTCCCGACGTCCGCAAAACGACCGCTATTGCATATGGGCAAAATCCTGAGGCTCCGGGCAATTCTTCGCCCATATACAATAGCAGTCGTTTTTACTTGTACAAACGTCAAGAAACTACGAGTTGAAGTACAATACATCACTTCTAAACAAAAATGATCAGTGAATGTAGACCTGTGTAGCGGAGCAAGGAATTTTGCACTTGTCACTTGTCACAATTGCAAGGTTTCAATCGGAACCGCGCGCTCGGCCACAGGAGTTCGCCGGGCATTACACTCATGAAGTCCGTCCGCCTGGGAGATGGCGTTTCCTGGCAAACCGATAGCATGACACCATCTCCAGCGTTGATGCAGCGGGGGGGTGGTTCACTGCGGTAAGATATGTTCACATGCCAAACATCTAGACAAGGGGAATTGGCATTAGTGAAATAGTGGGGCTCTTTCTGCGCAATAGCTGGAGCCTAACATAGCCAAAGCTCTCCTTGTTCCCGGCGGGAATGTGTCTAAGTTGAGATTTTTTTAAATACAGCACAAAAGGAGCCAGGAGCCAGCCACCGACGCATGAGTAAATATGGTACTCGTTGGGTTCCTTCCGTGCGTTATTGAGTTCCTTGACGGGGGTTTGTTCTGGGGATCGCCGGGGCTAGAGGAAGTCCCATACAATGGAATAAGCCCGCCCAACCGCCAACAATACTGATAGTATTACAACCCTTCAGTATGCTTCGTTCCAATTGTGCTGGTAAAAAAATTCGTCTTTCTACTGAGCTCATGCAAATTTTAATTTATAAACGCACGGTGGTGCTCAACCTTGATGTTAAGAATGTCTAAAAACCCCGATGCGGCAACTGGCGAACCTCGTCTTTCCGCCCTAGGACCGTATGAAGGTGCCAAGGCTCCTACCGAGATTGTGTAGCTTGCGAGTTAATTTAGATCTAACACATGCTCATAGCTTAACATAGGGTTTCCAGCCGGTTGAAATTTGAACCATGCTTCAACTCTAATCGCGAAGCTAACGAGCCTAAGTTGATCAATGACCCCTTCTGGATAACGGTCGAAGCGGCGGAGAGCGGTGAATTTCCCGAGCCAGGAAGAGCGACAACTCTGTTTGTGGAAATAACCCTAACCACACTCCTCCCATCTAATTCTACAATACTGGCATGGCTGTCTCCGCTAGAGTTATGGATAGGGTGTCCAGGCATTGGAACCGGGGATAAGGGCAGTGCGGGGACCGGTTGCTAGGAACAAGGATTAAGGGAGCTTGTTTAAGGGGAGTAAGGAGGGCGGATTTGATCGTATTTCCCCGCCTGGTTCGTGGACAAAATTAACCGCGCGCCAAGGATCGATGGCAACGCAGCCTCCTTACCCCCGCGCGATTTCAACACCACTTGAAGAACCCCCACCAGATCAATTTCTACTATGTATTCTACCATGTATTCTACCATGTATTCTACCATGTATTCTACCATGTATTCTACCATGTATTCTACCATGTATTCTACCATGTATTCTACTATGTATTTACGCTTTTAACTCGGATTTTTTGCCTTGTTTTTCATGATAGTGGGGTTTGTGGGGGAGTGCCGTTCTCATGATCGAGGTTTTTCTTGTTCCTTGGTGCGCGGCTAATTTTGCCAGGGACAATACAACGGCGATCCGGGGGTGTGTGAGAGAGCTACATCACGTAGGAGAGAGTATCCTTGTGGGAACATCAAGGTATAATATTGCTAACAAGTGGCAATGGCAGGCCCCCGATTATCCGCAAGACAGGTGGGTTCTCGGAATGATGCATGGCCTTGAATATGCTTCATAGCCTTAGTCTCCGCAAGCTAAATGATAAGTGAAAATAAACAGCAATCATTTCTCCATCGCCCACACTAACAGCAAAGCGAATGCATGGGTTACTCTAACGTTTCCGGATGAGAACTAACTCAATTTAAGCTCGCAGGCTAATGTGCCTCCCTCCACCCCTTTCATATTCTAGGTATCTATCACTTCCTTACTGGGCTCATTGCCACCGCCAACTGCCGCGAATCCTGCCCGAAATCCGGGAGCCTACAATATCTTATCGAGAATATCACCACCCTCCCTATTTTTTTTGTCCTTTGACATTAGTCTTAATACCTGAGCTCGGGGATTCTCCGAGGCGGCCACCGGCGAAACGAAATCAGACAGGCATCATATTATGCAGAAATATATCGATTCGAAACCCCCGGATAATTACTGATCTTAACGAATCGAGCTCCAGGAGCTTCTGTCCCTTGTGTTTGGTATCGGGATCTGGTCAATAATTTATTTGTCAATTTGGACCACTTATCTAAATTACCACTCTCTTAGTTGGATAGACCCAGGGTCATTGAAGCTTCTCTCTTTTTGATTCCATTCCCCGTGCGCTACCATCTCTCCCGTTGAATCTCGGATGCTTCGAAGCGAGTCATTTCTAACAGAGATAGGGGAAGAGAGTGGCAATGGCGAAGGTATTTGTATAGTGCCCGATTCCTAATTCATCGCACTAGCGTCTCCTACCATGGAAAAGGGGGGGATGATAGGAAATACGAAACGAAGGTGTCGGGAATCCCAGGATGTTCCTCCATACAGTACCTACCACTCCTAGTTAGCTACATATAAACGGCTTGGGGCTCGTTGGCCCCAACTTGGCATTCCTGTTGGCTCTCCGTGTGCGCCATTCGCTTCGGTCCCGTGGCGGCAGCCGGTCCGCCTCCACTACGACCTAAAACACAACGGAAGGGGATCCGGCTTCATCAGCCCATCGCCCTCGAAAGTCACGGAACTCCGATATCACAGGCAACTTTAGGTTTAGTTTAGGGTTCTCCCCCGAGCTCTCTCCGAATCATGGAAGTCTTGGAATAGGCCACTGTCCTTGTGGAGTAAGATAAACACACCGCTCCTGAAACTCCCTCTTACACAGAACGCTTGACGTGTCATCACCTTTCAATAACCTTTGCTTTAACCGTTTTTACAGACCCTCATGGTGAAGAATCCTGTTGGCTCACCGGTCGGGGTAACATGAGGTTAGGATTGAGTTTCTCACTCAGCTGCAAGTAACCATCCCTGAAAGACATCATACCCCGCAGCTTACCGAGCGGCAGGGAACAGGGGGGGTACTCCAAGCCCACGGAATGGGAAATTAATAAGTGATTCACTTATAGCATAATCGATAGATTCACAAGACTAGATCTTGAGGGACCCCCGTAACCTAGACTGCAGGCACGTAACTCATGCAGCGGAACACCACACCCCAATCGCATCTCCCCCATCCAGGTACCTGCCGAGCGCTTGAAGCTTATATCATACCACCAAGGTTCTAACATCAGTGCCCTCCCTAATCTTTACACTACAGACTCTTAGAATTATCTAAAATGCCGGAAAACAAAAAAAGCAAAAACATTATCGAACTATGAATTGCCTCGGCTCAAAAGTCTCCCGTGGCACTGTGGGCCTTGGAGCCACGAACCGGGCCTTTTAGGAACCGTTCACCTCACCAAGCAATCGCCCCCCTCGAATGAAAAAATTCCACAAATATCAATTTCCTGACACCGGGGCAGGCATTGCCAAAAGTCACATCGGCAAGCCCAAATTTGGCAACATCCATACACCAAAAGAATTTCTCGCTGAGACCCCTCAAGGCTATCCCCCACTTCAGCTTGCTGACTTTGCGGATGGCAGACAGAAAACAAACCGTCATCGGAGATGCAATGGGGATAATACAGCCGGCGGATATGCATCAAGATATCTTTGACCCGCCACTGTCTGCGCACAGGCAGGAGGTCAAGGAAGGACGGGAATGTCTGCACGCTTGCCACAACGCATTCAGGATCGGACAGGCGGTTACGGCCGTAGGAGCTTGGTGCGCCTACATTGCGCCCTATGTTAATACGCTGGAGGCTCATTGTGAAACGACGGAGGGATAAGATGGCGGAGGGGGGACTAGGCTTCTACCTTTGCCTTGGATTTGTATAAGCGGGAAGGATAGAAAGCCGCTGCTTTATCTGTCAAGTTTGTTTACTCTGGAATCCCGTGGCATTGTCGGTCCTTGAGGGAGTCTCGCTTAATCTCACAAGCAGGTAAGCAGTGTTCCGCCTAGCCGGTGCGCACCACACAACTGTTCCCAAAACCTCTCAGAGAAGGAGGAGCGAAGGTATTAATTAGTGGGGGAGGGTTGGGTTAATATACGACCGTGGTGGAGAAATCCTAATATCCCACACTGGAAGGGATTACCTGAGCCCGAAGAGAGATTTAGCAAAGAGCCCGAAGTGCCAGAAAGTAGTAAAGAAGAGGTAGGCCAACTGTGCTATTATAGAACTCTCTCGGTCAATCTGTTTGGGAATGATGATACCTCGCTTTCCAGGCAAATTGCGATGTTCGGAGCAACACAAAACGAATTGTAGCAGGCTTCGCAGAGACTCTTGGGTGTTTAGATATTTTCGCGGAGGTTTCGGAATCTTCCGATGTCGGTTTTTTTTTTATGTAGGATGCCGGTACTTGGGATTCTAGCTTATTTTCTGGGATAGGGATAGGGTAATAGTAGCGAAACCCTATTCCCGGCGCGTTTCAGCCCCCATGGTGTTGATAAAAGAGCGCTTATTGCTCTCTCTGAATTAATCTACATAATAATATTATTGTGACTTTTAATTGTAAAGCCTCCCGAGGAGAGGTCTAAAACCAAATTGTATTCAATGGCTGGGGAGGAGGCACGGTAGCAACGATTGCGGAGTCCTAGTCCGACTACCCCGGCAGTAGAAGGGTATACCGGTAGTCTCAATAAGGAAGGAAATTATCTTGAACATGGTTGGAGAGCATAACGTGAAACAGATAATCCTACTCACAGCTGACCCAGCTAAATGAACCTCCTCACAACGAATCTCTAGCTATAGGAAACAGTGCCTCACAGCACACACACCAGAGAATTTAGTGCAGCGGACAGTTTGCTATAGTGAACGCCCATAGTAGGAATCGGTGAACGAGACTTGGAGGTCCAGGTTTTTAGCATTTGTTATCTAAGCACAACTGTACCCATAGCCGTCCAAAAATTAATTCATACACGGCTGGCATCACAAGGCTCGCTGGTGGAGAAAGGTTAGGTTATGTAGCACTAAGGGTTAGGGGTGGCAGGCTTTGATTTGATTGCGCCCATTTCGGCTAGGCGCTCCTGAAAGTAAAAGTACTAGTGGAGATTCATCCGTAATTGCTACGAACATTGACGAGTGAAAAAAAGGTGGAAAGCAGGTATGGTAGAGGAGGTGAAAAGCGACGAGAAGCCCATGGCCCTCTACCTCTCTATTCAGGTACCGGTACAAGCACCTGTGTTGGTCGCTCATGACAAATACAAACAGGGCTGGTAAACTACCGGAACAGATCTCTTCGGGTACCGGAACTTGTACCCCGCCAATTTGTCCGATGCGGCTCTAAGATTTTCCTAGCCGCTTTACCTATTTTGTCACAATGCTTTGTCATCTGCCCAATCCATCGCACCCTTCTCCTCTTTGTGCTGGCAGCAGTTTGCCCGCTTCCTCTTCCTCTCACCTCTTCCTCTCTTCCTCTCGCTCTCTCTCGACTATAAGATCCATACCTAAAGATCTCCCCTCCTTTAGTGTTCGATCGCTCTTTCATACCTCACTGAGCTTTACGGCTAAAGATTGTGTGAGGTCACGTTTGCGTTCTTCATTTTCGTCTGTAACCGATTAGCACCACCGCACCTCTTCCCGACCATCTCACTCTCGCTTTGTTCTCGCCAACACCATGCCCCCCAACATGCGTGCCTGCAGTTCGTGCGCTGCTCACAAAGTATTACCCCCTGTTCCCTCCTAGCAGTCACACCGTACCTTAGCTAACGGACACAGCGACGATGCGACCACAAAGTCCCCGCCCCAAGGAAAAGTGACGGCCTACAAGCGAAGCAACGCCCAGTCGAACCGACTGACGAAATTATGCCCGATGCCGCTTCTGATCAGGGGACGAAAGTGAATAAGCGTAAGGCTGCGCAAGTGGAGGGAGTGATTCCGGAGGTCATACGAAGTGTACGCAGGAGAAGTTTGAGGAGCGGACGTGTTAGTTTTATGGGTGAAGCGGCCCAGCAAAATAGCGATAAGGGGGGGCGCAATTCCGGGGGCTCAAACGCTGGTTCTGCGAAGGAAGAGGGATTACCGGAAGCTCCCAATGGCCTACCACACAGTGAAGGAGAAGGTGGGCGCCGGGGTCCGGGCTCTGCATCCGGTGGAGATCCTCGCAATGAATCATCATCCCCCAGATCGGCCTCTCCACCCGCGATCGAAATCGCCTCCCCAACGCCCTCAATCGCACCGGAGGTCGAAACCCGCGGGCCATCGCCCTTGGCCGACGATACTGACGAGGAAGGAATTTGTGTCCGCCTACCCCCTGCTCCATCCCCCCCGCCAACCAGATCCCAATTGCCTTCGTCAAATGTCTCTCCTGCCCCTGGGTCCTCGCCATCGACGCCGTCAACGCCTTCTCCGCAGCAGGCCCCTATCCGGCCACACTCTCGCTGGGTGGACCCTACCAAGCCTGCCGGTCGCTTTTCAGGAACCAGAAGGTATACTCCGCTGGCGCTGAACGCCCCTGTTTATGGAGGGAAGATACCGCCGCCGGCTCCTACTCCACCGCCGGCGTCTAGATGAATGCCATCAGCCGACGAATTGTTTTTTCTGCAATTGGTGTAATTACTACGAGCCTTGATGTGAAATTGTGACTGGTACAGGCGTTGTTGATTTACCTACGTTCTGTTGTTGCTTTGAATCAGACATAAGTGGATGTGAATGTTTACAGAGTTCATTGGGAAAGTGATAAGAAACGTATCGGCACCCCCTGCCCTTAACCAGCATCTTCAATGTCAGCGCGTCAGACGCCCCACGCCTCTAGTTTGTTGAATTGGAAAGCCTTGATAAATCTCCCTTGCTCTCCGGGGAACATAAAGCGGGGGTTGGGATTGGAAAGCGTGATCGAGCGCGCTAGATCCATTGCAGTAGGCTGTTAATCAAGCAAAATTAGTTTCATAAACAATACTTAAAAAATCTTTTGAAAAAAAAACCCCCCTTGTGCAATGTGCCAGATGCATCTTTGCCCATGACTGCTAATGGCTCCGTAGTGTACCCCCGCAACCAAATACCGCAAAATCACGCGATCAACCACCAGATAACCAGCGGTTTTCACCAGCCAGCCCGCGGTGGGCTCAATTTAGCAGGCCAACAGAATTGTAAATACCAATTAATGAGGTCCAACACGTCCGAGGGGCCCAGGCCGTGCCATGTGTAGAAAGCGCTAACCCTGCTCAGGGGGGGTTCCCCCCGAATCTGTATCGTAGATTAGAGGCCGACCGGGATCCTGCGGTAGGATCGGTAGGATCTGTAACTTACCCCTTTAACCTAGATAAGGGGTGGATGAACTACCGATATGATATCAACTGCGCCAGTGTTAGGTGCCGAATTTCTCTGCATTCTGCTCAGTATTTAGCCGGTAGTATTACCGCATTACCTGGTTTTATTCGCCTGCCGCTAGTACGTTGAAATAAAGTAGGGGGCTGAAGCAAAAACATTCAACACAGTCAAGAAGAGTCCAAAATGAGCCTAGTTTTGGCCATAAAAGGTTAAGTGAGCGCGTTTTATTGCGAATTCGAGACAGATTACGAAGAAAACTCTTATTTCAACGTACTACGGTAGCGGCAGGCGAAAAAAACCAGGTAATGCGGTAGTTCCAATCCGGTACTCGAGAGGGTGGTCTCGCACTCTTCAATTGGATAGCTTACCTAATAGCAGTACTCCGGATCTGCTGTTGCCCATTTGGAACAGGTTATCGGTGCAACCGGATAAGCTAATGAAAGAGGCGAAATTGGCATGGTGCAATCACATTTGTCCTCCGAGGGGGCCATAACTAACTTTACCATCGCTTTCTCTTGTGTGGCGTACGATAGCGCAGTGAAACAATGAGTGTAACGATATAGAAAGATCCGACCAGATCCGTGGCACTCCGCTCTTTCTTTTGCGACGTCTTCTGCTTGCCGGGAACAAAGCATGCATGAAATGCGGGGGGGGGGGGGGTAGGCGGAAGAAGGGATTCAAAGGAAAAACAAAAGAGCAATTATAGAGTTAACAAATATATTTTGGTGGAAAACACAAAGGAAAGCTTCTTGCAAGATTTCCGCATTGCCGGGGATGATGCTATTGAGGCAGCCGCAGGTAGTTAGAGTTATTTCTAGCTCATTTTAAATTTCATGTAGCCCTCACTCGTTTCGCATTTCCATGTACGGTGATATGTTATATCCCCTCGTCCCAAGTTGGGGGTAATACCGCTAGGTTGGCTAAAATTTAGCGAAATGTGAAGAAATTCGACATTACCACCGAAGCGCATGTGTTGGAATTGGAAGGTGAGAATGTAGTCTCAAAACGGGGCTGTGGTCTTGGGCACGGGCCCGGTATTGGATTGCTGTGCGAATCTAACGTGGAGAGATGTGTAGAGGAAGCGAATCTTGATTCTATTCGCAATGCTCAGAAGGTTTCACCGTGTGTAGTATTTTTTGGTGATAGATAAATCGCTTCTAGGTTCAATGGTAGGTCCACTCTAGATCGATAGTATAGTGGAATAAAATATTGCTTTGAGTTTTAAAGGTCATGAGCTGCAGGAAACCTTGCACTTTCTAAAAAGCTGCAACGATCACCGCCACGATCTTGGCTGAGCAGCTCCCTTATATCCCAGTGAACTCGAAAATTTGTCTAAGCTAGTTCATCGGGCTGAAGTTCCTTGGGAGCTGGACTAGTGATATGTAAGGTGGTCGGCCGAACCTATCCATTGCTCCCGGGATATATAATATAGTTGTTTGTATCTCCACTTTCTGACCCACGATACTGCTACTGTAGCTTCCTGAACCCGTCTCGGAGGTACATACGACGGATTCTAAGTGATTCTACGGGTGACACGATGGGCGATTTTCAAGGGGAGGTGGTGTAATAAGTTCAAGCCCGCTTCGGACGGTTCCTATTTTGACGGAACTATTTTGGCCTCCGGGGGGAATCAGACTGATCAAGTTAGGCCCTGTTTGGTTGTGCTGGGCCCATTCAGGACCGTTCCAGTGGGAAACGGTCGGACCTGTAGGAACGGTTGTTGCCAATTTGGCATCATTTTGCTTCTGACAAACACATTAAAAAAAATCTCACCTTTGAGCCTCAAGAAGAAATTTTTCTACACTGGAGGACAAAAGTGGAATGAGTTTTTCCGCATCGCAACCAGCGAGAAAAAAAAAGACATTTTCACATCTGGAATAAAGTACTCGTACACAGGACACCGATCACCGCCACCATGCCTCCCTGAGCCCCTTACATAGTGTTACTGCATACTTAAGTCAAGTCTCTCTTAGAACTCGCAATTTTTTCAGGCAAAAATGGGAGTCGAGCTAGGATTGTGGAGCTCAAGGTCGAGCACTTCCATGTGTTGATGGTATTTGCCGGGTAACTTAACTTGCTCTCAGGAGAAGACTCACCTTGAGGTATTTCCACCATTTTTTGGCCTAGAAGACTAGGTTTTACAAGGTAATGCAAGCCCTCTGCAGCCTTGTCAGTATTCCTTCTTTGGCGTGCGTCGGTAGGTTGTGTTGCTGGCATTATGTTGGGTTTTGACCTCGCGGGTGTTGGAGAGATTTTATTTTTAGCGACGGTTGCGTTGTACGAAAACTCATTCACTTTTGTATAGAAACATCATGTCCTGTAGAACAACTCCTTTATAATAATATTATAATATCAACAATACATCTTTGATTCTTATTTTTATTTCCAACAATTTGATGAGTATAATACTCCGGCAGATAGTAGTAGGAGTGGGGGGTAGGAGCTAGGAGCAGAAGTTGTGAATTGAGGAAGGTTGTAGGTATGGTGCCGGCACCTTAGAACCAACCCTGAGTCTCACGCCGGAGAGGACGCTAGTCCTAATGCGGTGGTATAGTACGCCTAATTAGGAATTTTCTTGGCTAATTATTGAGCCAAACTTTTTTTCCTCATACAAGTCTCACTGTCTTCCTTTCCCATACAAACTTTGAAGGCCTCTGCACCCCCAACTAGAAGGTTAAAGAGAAAATCCCTCTGTAAATACATTCAAATAACTAATTAGGAAAGCTTAACAGAAGGAATTTTAAAAATTCCATCTGCAGGTGCTGCTGTTGTTGGTTGAAATATTAGTCGATGTTCGTTGTCAAGAGGGTAGGTTCTAAGGTGCCGGCACCAGACTGTACTTGTAGTGTTGAAGGTTCAAATTTGAGAAGGATTCGAAGCACTGCACCAGAGGATGGCAACTGTTTTGTTAGGGCTGTTCAGAAATCGAATGGTAGATGCCTTTTACTGTTGCCAAACGCCCATTTCGTTCCCCCATTTTGGGATGGAAAGGGAATGGTCGTTTGTATGTGGCAACGGAATGGCTCATCACAACCAAACAGGGCCTTACCGTTTGAGCCCGAGCTATCAGTACAATACGGAGGGAGGTCTGAAAAAAAAAGTAGGGCTAGGGTTATTCTTTATCGAGGCTTGGGGGTACCATCGCAACCCCACCGATGGATCTGGTGTCTCTGGATTTACAAGAGAAAGATAGAAAATCTCGAATTCTTGTGAACTGATGGAAAAAGGAAGAAGCACAACCTCCTCGATTCACATCTTGTTGTCGCGTAAAATTATGGTCCCTCCGGGGACCGTTCTGAGTTTCACTGCAGGTCACTCGGATTGTCTGATCAATGCAGTAAAAGGGGAGCCATCAACAGGTAAGGGCCTTTATATGGTGGTAGTACCATGACAAAGGAGACGGGAATCTGCAGGGAAATCAATAAAGTTTCATTGAATCGGCGTTGCGATTCAAATCCTAGCTCTCCTGGCTAGGTAACACAAAATACAATGCCCAAGACCCACCCACCAAACCAAGCTACCCCGAGGAATGACTATCTACCACTATCACATCACTGACCGCTTGCACTCCGCAACTCGCCGACTAAACCCCTCTAGTAGGAGTACCCAACTGTCCCCCACGGCCCTCAACTCCTCCATCTCCTCCTCCCATTCTCTATCACTAATGGTGCTCCAGTTTTTCTCCGGCGAACTATCCCCTCCAGGCCAATCTCTCAACCTAGTAATCGCGGCTGCAAGAGCAGCCTCATCTCTGAAGTCCTGGGATAGACGTAGTTTGTAGGTTTCTTCGGCACAGGTGAGGCGATGTGACAAGGAATCACGCACGGAGGAGCGGAGGAAGCGTGGTGGTTTCCGGGGGTGCTTGGGGAGAACGGAAAGCGTAATATACAGGTATGCAGTTATTTGGTGGAGTGTTTGTAGCAGAGTGGTATAGTAGTCTGAGGGGACGGACATTTTTAGTTTTAATATTTGTGTTAAATTTTGAGGATGATGTGGAATTTGTAGACTGAGATGTTTGTTGGCTGTGGGGAGTATATTCTTGGTGCTTGAACTGTGATTGGTGTATGACCGGGGCAAATAGTAGCATGATTGGTATTTCCAGGAGAGTTTAAATAGCAGTAGATCTCAATTTAAGTCATTGTGATTTGAAAAGTTGCTTAGTATGCTGGGTTTGGCATTGGGAAAATGGTATGGTAGAGAGCTTGGGAAGCAGGGCAATTTTGGAGAAAAAGAAGCCTAGTTCGGGGCCTTTTGCAGTCTTCCTATTCCGGGTTATCAATCAGAGTTAGAAAATCCATGGTATTCCTTGTAAACCCTAGTAAGACATAATAAGAAAAATTAAAATGGTCTATACTATCCGCGTAGTGTAACAGGGACTTGTGGTTGAAATAATAACATTGCTGAATTGTAAATTCACGAGCTGGAAGCCCCCTCCATGGCTATTGAGCTGCCTAAAGAGTCGCTAGCAGATAACCCTCAACCCAGGTGTGAGCCGGGAAAGCACAGTTTGCAATCCATCATTCTAGTATGCCCTATTGTTTTTTATTGCCAATCCTTAGTAAACGGGTTATGAAGGGTTTCTGCACAGAAAGAAATCTGGCACAAGCTGAGGCCCTGAGTGCTAGTAAACTCATAGAGGATTTTCCTGAGAGGGTTCCAGTTCCTTAATTTCTAAATTTGCAGGATACCTGTCTAAGCAATGGACTTTGCCGGGGCCATGCTACCGACCGGAGAGCAAAATTATGGAAAAAAAGATTTCCTCTAGGGCCGGTAAGCAGGGAGCGCGGGGAATTGGGCCAAAGGTCTATGGATATTGGGGCCATGGAGGCCCCTTAGCAAAGACTACCTGGGGCAGGCTACTTTTCAGTTTTCAGAATAATTTCTTAAGCATGCTTGTATTTAATTTAAATGAATTGGATCTACCGGAGACCATAATGCCTATTTTGTTGACTCACTCTGAGAAGAAATGTCCACCTCATTATTAAAATGTCTTTGGACTAGTATTCGCACCTTGAAATATTTATTCAGGCTAGGGTATTGCCTGACCAATTTTCCAAAGCCAAAGAAATACATTGAGATAATAACCAGTATGAGAGAATGAAGTAAGAAAACCAAGACCATGTAAACGAGCTATTCCATCAATCAACCTTGGTGCATATTTCCACTGGCGGAGGCGATGGGGGAGATGTCGCTGCCCTTGTCGCTTGAGATCGTTGGCACCGATAGATCCCTAGGTGACAATGAGGGCGCAGTGAGAGAGTGAGAGAGTTCGGGTGGTGGGTGGGTAACAAAAAACGCGAGCTGTAGCGAGCTTGGAGACGAGAATGCGAGTAGTAGCGAGCATCGAGGTTGTCAACTCAGGGGAAACGGTGGTTCTATATATGCTAGTGGCTCTCCCGTCCGTGCGTAATGAGCTATGACCTCTGCGCAACCAGGCATACGTTCCTCCGAGGCCTCCACACGGTGCTGCTGAGCTTTGCCCAATTGGCAATGGGTTGTTCCAACCCAACATTAAATTTACACTCCGGATAACAATAGTAGAATCCGTTTGTAGCAGGAACAAGAGACAACAAGGGTACCGGATTCAAGCCGGGCGCCTCCGGGCCACGGTTGCATAACCCCCTGAGCAATCACCCAACCGTTATCATGTGGGAGGAGCACGCTCTTTGAGAAATTACCCAGAAGGGATAATAATAGGAAAACTATACCACAACCGAGTTTTCTTTTTAGAGCTGTGAACGCCACGGGCTCCCTAAAGTTAATACCAGAGATGTGATCTCAGGGTATCATACTATGATTAGAAATATCTCGAGTGATCTTATATGATTCAAGAAACTATCTCGGTGTCTAATTTAGGTTAGCTTACTAAAGCAGTTATAAAAGGGTACTCCAAATTGAGCTGCCATTACCTGACCTTGGCCTTTAAGGAAAGCGTGTCTGTAGAATGTACACGAATCTCTTTTTTGTGACATCTCTTCCAATGGCGGAGATACTTAAATGACAGCCCCTGCCCTCCAGGCCACCTGTCTGTATTCTCTTGCACTTAGTGTCTTTCGTCTATCTTGACTCAACAAAAGCAACTGTACAACATGAAGAGTGTCGTACTACTTTTTGCATTTGTTCTCCTCCAGGCGGAATCGGATGCTAAACCCATCTGGATAACCGGGGTCACTCCCACGGTCGCCACTTCCCCACGCCTGTCCCAGAGGCCCCCTTCAGCACAGCGAATAGCAGACAAGATATTCAAGAATCAAAGACTAACCGAATTTGGTATTGCCCACTCTGACCCTAATAGGGCAAAATCTAAAAGCCCCATGGGCTGCCTCGATATTATCATGAGTAGCCAGCTAATATTTTCTTCTTAATAGTTGAAGCAACCCTTCGCAACCTCTTCGACAAAAATGACATCATCCCGGAGGAGCATGACTGGGGCGGCCCGGACCGCCCCTTCGATATTGATGAGTACTTCAGTATCTCGCCCCCAGGTATTCCACCCTCTCCCCCTTTCTACTCTTTCCCCATATGCGATCTTGGTTGACCCTACTCAGAAAAACCAAAGAAATCGGGATGGAAGAAGTTCTGGGAGGGAATCCAGGCTCTCTTCTCGCCTAGTAACGAAATCAGAGGCGCTGCGGGCGCTGCTGGGGTGAGAACAACATTCGGTACTGATGGGACTGCTAAGGGGGATACGGAGTCCCTGTTCGACTTTACAGAGAATGATACTGGTAGTTGGAAGACCGCTCCGGAGAGAATTGATGGGGCTGGCACATCTGGTAAGACAGGGTGGATAAATTAGGGCCGAGGACCCCTTTCTTTCCCTGCCGAAGGTCTTCCTTTTTTGGTGAATTTTGCTAACTTGGATATGTAGATTCGGAGAATCGGTATACTATGCATGGAGCGAGGGGATCCAAATAAGGATTAACCGGGCGATCGAGAGAGGCTATGGGAGAAGTCCTTAAATTCTGTCAACGGGAGACTAGTATTTCTCCGAGGTTTTTTTCGAGAAGTTTCTTTCTCAGAAGGTCACTCCTATTGGAGACTTTGATTGAGTTCACTATGTGTAAATTGATTTTAATAAAAGAGAAAAAAATAAAACCAACCGATGTAAGCCAAAACTGAATGCGAAATTCAAATTAGGTTTTCGGAGTTTCAATTACTGGACAGCATCTCCCCTCCCGCCTATATTCCACCATCCACTAATCTGGCTTACAAGTAGGTCGATGGAGAATGAGCAATGCCAGGTATTACCTGGCGAACCGGATGGACAAAGAGAGTTCGAGTCTTGGTCTCTTGGACAGGGGGACTTCCAAGGAGCCCCGGAGCAATCTCTCAAAGGAATTAAGGCAAAGTAGCTGACATTCCCTCAACCCATTTGAGATTCGATAAACAAGTATCACGATCCCATTTTGGTTACACAGCAGGTGGCCACCAAGGAGTGACCGCGTGTTTGCTTCCTGATTACTCAGTTTGGACGGGGCTCTAATAACGATAATGTGTCCTATAGTATTTATTAGGGTAACCTGGAAAAATTAGGGATTTGTGGTAGTAGCTCGTTTGAGCCTCCGCCATGCATCGTATTATAAGTCCATAAGTTTGTTTCTGATAGCCCAAGGAGGGGGGGGTTGAAACGGGTCCTATTGCATACTCGGGAGTGTCGTATTTACGGGTAGGAATAGGAGTTCGGGTGCAGGGTAGTTCTATTAGGGGAGGGAAAGGCAGATGTCATTAGGGCGTCTATTTCCCACCACACTTGGGCCTGCGCTCGTAACTGAGGCGTAGCTCCACTTGCTTGCGCCCAGAGGGAAGGAGAGATAGATTTCTTGCCGGCGCTATTTGATGCGGATGGAGAGGCTACGTTTACGAGGCGTATTTCCTATTGGTCCTGCACTTTAGCCGAAGGGAAATGATTGGATGCTGGTTGCACCACAACAAGCCTCATCACCCCGCTTTCTTCAGCTCTGTTCACCGAATATTCATAAACTCCCTGATACCTCTACAAACCACTACGCCGCTTCTGCATTCAAGCAACACTTCAAACAGGAAATCATGGCCCAAACCTCACTTATGCAATCGGTCAGCTTTGGCAACAGCAACACTAACTGCGGCAACATAAGCACTAATTTCAATACCTTCAATTTGTCTGATGAGGACGCGAGGATTTTGCGTTGGCTCTCTCCATTGGAGCCAAATAACAGACACCAGGGAGTGCGCACCGAACGGTTCGACGGTGTTGGGGAATGGCTATTGGAAAAGAGGGAGTTTAGAGAGTGGAGAGGTAGTGAGGATGGAGCTGGTAGGGGGATCTTGTTATGCTCCGGGGATCCGGGAGTGGGCAAGACATATCTGAGGCAAGTAGAATGATTCTTTTGAGGTAGCGGAAATTGCTGACGACCAGAAACACCAGTTCCCTGGTGATCGACAGCTTGCGTGACCAGGCGGGGAAGGACAATGCCGCCGTTGCGGGCTTGTACTGCGACTTCCTTTTACAGAAAGAGCAAACAATCACCAACGTTATGGGGGCAATTCTGAAGCAGCTAGTAGGCCGGGGTGGTATCCCGAATTATCTACGGGAGGCGTTTCAAAAAGGGCAACAGGAATTCGGTGGTAGGGGACCGCAACTTGTGGATCTCATGGGAATGCTGCAAACGGAAATTGCTTCGCTACCCCAGGTTTTCATCTGTCTCGACGCCTTGGACGAATGTTTACAGAAGTACCTACCTGAGCTTCTCGAGTCACTAGGAGATATTGTTCGGGAGTGCCCTAGGACCAAAGTATTCCTCACTCCTCACCGGGAGGCCCCACGTCTGGGGAGATGTTCAAAGATATTTCTCCAAGGCGGTCGTTATACCCATCAGCCCTAATCCAGATGATATCCGGAATTATGTGGAGATGAGGCTAAAAAGGGATCCCGAGCCAGAGGCGATGAACAGCGACTTACGGGAGGATATTGTGAGGGTTATTCAAGACAAAATATCTGATATGTGAGTAGGAACACGGCACCCCCGTACCATCATTGATGCATATTTGCCAACGGTTGCGCGTAGATTCCTGCTGGTATCGCTAAACATCGACGCTATTTTGGGAGAGGTCACAATTCGTCAGAGAAGAAAGAAACTTGAAGAAATGGCACGGGGAAATGGACTAAGCGAGGCCTATACTGCAACCATATCACGACTCAAGGCCCAGAAGGGATATAAATCAGCACTGGGATTGAAGGTCCTGATGTGGGTGTTGTATTCGGAACGGCCGTTGCGAGGCGAGGAACTCTGCCATGCCTTGGGAGTGGAGATAGGATCCGAGGATCTGGATCCGGAAAACGTTCCTGCGTTAAAAACACTTATAGCCTCTTGTCTTGGTCTTGTCACGTTCGAGGAATCTTCGTCCATTGTCCGACTGGTGCACTTTACTCTCCAGGAGCATCTGTCAAGTGATCCGACCCTATTCCACAGCCCTCAAACAGAAATTGCGGGGGTTTGCTTGACTTATCTCAATTTTGGATCTGTGAGGTGTCTTTCTCCAACTCTTTGTTTGGCCCCTTGGACAACGCCCCTTCTAGATTATGCTTCGGTTCACTGGGGGGGACATGCAAGAAGGGGGATGACGGAACTCATCAAGGTGCTTGCACTCAGGCTCCTCGATAAGTTCAATCAACATATATCTGCCCAACTACTGTTACTGAGCTGTTTTGATGGTTTAGCAGACCGACCATACTATAACTGGACAGTAGGGCCTATGGGATTTACAGGACTCCACGCCATAGCATTCTTTGGGATCGTGGAGATAGCTGCAGCGGTATTGGAGATGAACAAATGGGACATTAATGCAACAGATTGTACCGGGGGTACAGCTCTCACATGGGCAGCAGGAAGAGGGCAAGAGGAGATGGTGAAGGTGCTTTTGCAACAAGAGGACGTCAATCCCGACTAGGCAGACACCTATCATGGCCGGACACCACTCTCGTGGTCTGCTAAGAACGGGCGAGAGGGAGTCGTACAGATACTTTTGGAGCGAGGGGACGTCAATCCCAACCAGGCAGACACCCAATATGGCCGGACGCCACTGTCGTGGGCGGTTGAGAACGGGCATTCCGAGGTAGTAAAGATGCTTTTAGAGCGAGAGGAAGTCGATCCAAACCAGGCAGATACATTTTATGGCTGGACACCACTCTCGTGGGCGTCTAAGGACGGGCACTCAGGGGTAGTAAAGATACTTTTGGAGCGAGAGGACGTCAACCCCAACCAGGCAGACACACGATATGGCCGGACGCCACTCTCGTGGGCCGCTGAGAATGGGAAAGAGGAGGTAATAAAGATGCTTTTAGAACGAGGGGACATCAATCCCGATAAGGGAGACACCCTTTATGGCAAGACCAAGCCTTCCAATGGGCCGAGTTTTTCAAGCCCGGGCTTGTTCGTTGTGCTCGCTTAATCCCTGTCAACATCAAGCCCGGGCTCAAAAACTTCGGCCCATTGGAAGGCTTGGGCAAGACGCCACTCTCGTGGGCGGTTGAGAACGAGCATACCAGGGTAGTTGAGATTCTTTTAGAACGAAGGGACGTCAATCCCGACAAGGGAGGCACCCTTTATGGCGAGACGCCACTCTCGTGGGCGGTTGAGAACGGGAATTCGGAGGTAGTAAAGATGCTTTTAGAACGAGGGGACGTCAATCCCAACCAGCTGGTCGCGAATTGCGGTCAAACGCTGCTCTTGTGGGCGGCTGAGAGCGGGCAAGAGGAGATAGTAAGGATGCTTTTGGACCGACGGGACGTCAATCCCGACCAGGCAGACACCGCATATGGCCAAACTCCACTCTCGTGGGCGGCTCGAAACGGGCATTCGGAGGTAGTTAAGATTCTTTTGGAACGAAAGGATGTCAATCCCGACAAAGGAGACACCTTTTATGGCAAGACGCCACTCTCGTGGGCGGTTGAGAACGGGAATTCGGAGGTAGTAAAGATGCTTTTGGAACGAGGGGACGTCAATCCCAACCAGCTGGTCGCGAATTGCGGTCGAACGCTGCTCTTGTGGGCGACTGAGAGCGGGCAAGAGGAGATAGTCAAGATGCTTTTGGAACGACGGGACGTCAATCCTGACCAGGCGGACACCGCATATGGCCAAACTCCACTCTCGTGGTCGGCACGTAACGGGCATACAGGGGTAGTTAAGATTATTTTGGAACGAAAGGATGTCAATCCCGACAAAGGAGACACCTTTTATGGCAAGACGCCACTCTCGTGGGCTGCTGAGAGCGGGCGAGAGGACGTAGTGAGGATGCTTTTGGAACGACGGGACGTCAATCCGGACCCAGCAGACACCTTTTTAGGTCAAACGCCACTCTCGAGGGCCACTGGGAACCGGCATTCAGGGGTAGTAAAGATGCTTTTGGAACGAGAGGACGTCAATCCCAACCAGCTGGTGGCCACATGTGGCCGAACGCCGCTCTTGTGGGCGGCTGAGAACGGGCATTCGGAGTTAGTAAAGATTCTTTTGGAACGAAAGGACGTCAATCCCGACAAAGGAGACACCTTTTATGGCAAGACGCCACTCTCGTGGGCCGCTGAGAACGGGCAAGAGGAGGTAGTAAAGATGCTTTTGGAGCGAGGGGATGTCAATCCCAACCAGGCTGACACCTTTTTTGGCCAGACGCCACTCTGGTGGGCTGCCCGAAACGGGCATTCGGGGGTAGCAAAGATGCTTTTGGAGCGAGGGGACGTCAATCCTGACCAGGCAGATACCAGCTATAGCCGGGCGCCACTCTCTTGGGCTGCTCGGTACTGAGAGGAGGAGGTAGTAAAGATTCTTTTAAAACGGACAGATATCCGCACCGCTACGCTAGAAAACACGAACGAAACGCCATCATCGCTAGATCCCTCCGACGGGCATTATTGGGCTGTGACTTGCCCCCAGGAGCGGGGCAATGATAATTACACCACACCAGATCACCGTGCCCCGACATTTCTTCCGCCCTCTGCTGTGTACGCAAAGGAGTCCATGGTGGAGATGCAATTCAGATCTCAAAATCATAGTACCGAAATAATAGGCACCAACGGCCAGCCTGCTGTCCTCTCGGCATCCCACGGCAGGCCGCTAAGGCTATCGGACCATGGTCATTCTACCTCCACGTCCGCAGATATCTTCCGCGGATATCGTCGCTCAATTTAATCACATTAGTAGTCCCAACCTCCTCCCGACCACCTCCATCGCTAGAGTAACACTAAGACCCATCCTCGCGACACTTGACCAATCTTATTGCAGTTAACAAGTGTTTCGCCTCTCCTCTCTTATTCCCCCCTCCGCCTTCCCCCTCCACTCTCTTCCTTCCTTGTCGCCAGATATATTGTTATTCCATAGGGGCATGCAAGGTGGAGCGTTGGTGTAGCTGAGATACCGATATAAATAGGTCTTGATGATGGGTGTTACTGACTTCTACTGGCTATATGTTGTTTATCGACTTTCGAGTTAATTCCCTTCTTCGCCCTTTCCCTTCATTGGAGTTCTGTTTAGACTTGGTTATACTGCCCTACTCTTGTTCATTCCTGCCATTAGTTAAGTTGGTAATTGTCTTGTGTTCTGTGGCCGGTGCGTATCACAATGTATAGTACGGTCAATTACTACAAGTGATTGGGTAAGAATAGATGGTAAGCAAAGATACATCCGCAGGGGGCCGATTTATTTCTTCAGAGCAGTTCTCACTGCTACCAACCCCTCGCTAGCGGCCGCCTTTACTTGCTATCGTGCTCCGATAATGGCCCCACTCTAGGCCACACCGCGGAGGTCTGAAACAGCCAAACGACAACCCTAACCCCTCCTTAACCGATAGCATTTCATGACTATCAAATGGTCTGGTGGAAATCACCAAGATGGTCGAGGCAGCGCTGTTGGAGCGCGGGCTAGCTGAGCTGGCTTCAATAAGGACCAGAGATTGTATGTTAGTACTGTGATGGGCATACGGATATCTTTGGTGTGTCACAATAGGTGCAGCTCTAATTCAAGAATATCACAGAAATAATATTACAAAGCACAAAAACGTGAATATAATCTAGAAGTTCTTCGTTGACGAGTGGCTCTAGAGCCCTCCTGGTTTGTCTGTTGTTGATGGGGGGTCTTCCAGCCGGAGACTATACTATGGGGCTTGTGGACTCTTTGAAATCTGGGAATTGATCGTTGTGGGATCGCTTAGGCTTTAGATGCGCTGAGTGAACCTCGCGCTTCCCGCATCCTATTTAAGCGAGTAGGAGCCAAGAAATATGCCCATGAAAGTTAAATCCGGGGAGAGTGAAAGCAGTGGGAACCAAGTAGCTTCGCGGGCAGTGCCATAGATGTTCTAACTTATGATTTCCGATAACGAATGGGGGGCTTGATGGGAACTCGTGTTGGGTAGATTTGAAAATGAGGGTAGCATGCTGGCACAGTTTTCAATAAAGGCAGAGGGATGAAAGGGAGTTTTTACTTCAATCGAGGGTATTGAATGGTGGGGTGATTTCTTCTTCGCCTCTTGTTAGTTATGATTCCTGATCGGGGAACGATCTGTGGCGGTAGCTACAAGCGGAGCCCACGGTCACTCGAGTGCTACTGCCCAGGGGATTTTTCTGCGGATTTTGGGCATTTGTAGTATCGTTGTGGCAAGGTGGCACAACCCCGAATGCAAGCTCCAGCCGAGGAACCCTAAAAGTGTCACGCGGAAGCAGAATAACTGTGGCTCAACCCAGCTTTCTATAATAGCTTGGCTAAGTCCCTCTGTAGCCCAACATAACTTCGTGGCTCCATGGAACCCCTTAGCTACGAGTAGACACAAGATTAAATGTCCACGACAGCCTGTTGTGACATTCCGCGCTACATCAGTTTCCACAACCTTGCTTGTCGCTCAATACCGGTAATTTTTAACTGGAAAATTTCTTTTTTTCTGGTCTTCGACTGCGATTTCTTTTCTTTTTCTCCCCTCTTCGTATTTCCTGGGGCTCTGCTCACTCGGCTCATTTTCCTTTCATTCTCAGCCTGCCGCTATTGTTTTCTTTAGCCACATAGAGTTAATATTCTAAGCCACGAAGTTAGGTAGAGCCACAAGGTTCCGTTCAGATTTGCTCCTTTTCTTTTCTTTTTCTTTCCGGTTTTAATTTTCTTATGGCTTTCTGTAGGATGATCGCTGCTTCTGCCCTACCGAACTATGCCTGCTGGTTCCATTAAGCTGTCGGGTACACTTTAGAGTTACCCCAGTTGTGGCGTCTGGTTGCTAGGGTAGCAGTAGCCTTGGAACATGCATAAATGCTCTCTTAGGATCTTGAAGTTGGTCAAGAAAAGTGTGGCTGGGGTGAGTAATAATCAGGGTATGTGCAGCCAAGTTGCGGTGTGTTATTGATTGGGACAGCTTCCCCACCCATTCCCTGGGGGAAAGGGCAATTGATGTGAATTTATTGCATTGAGAGATGGCCACGCGAGTGGAGCACACCCCTTCCGTGTCCCTATCATACCCTTCCAAAATCTTCAAGCCCACATTGAATTGGCTCCAGAAATTCTCCCTCCTAGAGGAAGAAAAAGACCGCCTGTCCCTAGTGCTCGGTCTCGGCTATCATCCCGTGGTTTTATTTTGTGAAATTCTGACTTTGTGGTTACCCATCCGGTTTCCTGTGGGGGTCATTCTTGGGGTTAAGATTTTAAGCGAGTTGCGCGGCACAGTAGATGTGAACACTTTGAACAAAACCGAAGACTAGTACCGTAAAAACTCGAATAGAAGAAAAAGGTTCTAGGACGTTGGAGTTTCCCTTAGGAGCTACGCGAGGGGGAAACACCGCAAACTCAGCCCCCGGTTGAGACAAAAGAAAAGGAATATACGAGGCGCCTTACTAGGAGAGGCAACTCCAACGTCCTAGCACATTTTTCTTCTATTCGAGTTTTTACGGTACGCATACAAAGACTCCCTTCTATACACGAGAACCCAAAGTTGACCGCTAGCCATCCGGGAGACCCTCGACAATTCCCGTATGTACATCAAATACCCGGTTCCACTCTCTAGGTCAAAACCATCAGGTCCCAATCCATTATCCTCACTGTTATGTACGAAGTTTCAGGAACGCCGCCGGTCGCGGTGCCGACTTCCCCGCGAGCGATCACACGGTGATCTAACGGCAATAGTTTTAAACGTTGATTCTGATATGGTAAATTAATTTCATAGAATTACTCCGCTGGTCCACGGGGCTCTTTTTTCTTGCTTTTTTTGTTTTTTTAAAACGGGTCTTATAATTGAGGAGTGTCGTATTTACGGGGAGGAGTTAGGGTGAATAGTGGAAGGAGGATGTCATTATGGTGTCCATTTCCCACTGCACATTAGCCTGCGTTATCAACTTATTAGTCGCTCGTTCCGAGATGGAAGGCGAAACCAATTTCTTGTTAGCGGGATCCCAAGGACTGATGAGACACGTTTATTCCACACCGTGCATATGCCGGAGCTCTAGGCTGTGGCTGGACAACCTTTCACGAATAAATGCTTGATAATCCATGATTTTTCGAGGGGCGAAGCCACAGAATAGAGCTACCGGAAACGGAAGGTAGGGAATCAGCATTGTCTCCCCAGTTCATGGGATATCTGACTACGAGCGCAGCCGAGAGATAACAGTCACGTTCCTTATCTAGGCGCGCTTCAACAAGGAGTGTCATCAGACTTTTCTTATTAGACCCACGTGACTGTTATATCTATCAGCCTCACTCGTAGGGTGTGCTGATAGGTTTGTGAAACGTATTTGTTAATGGTCATGTGACCTAGCCGGGGAAATTATTGGATAGTGATTGCTACAGCAAGCCTCATCACCCCGCTTTTTCAGCTCTGTTCGCCGAATATTTATAAACCCTCTGGTACCTCGATAAAACGCTACAGCGTTTCCACCTTCAACCAACCCCTTAGATAAGATATCATGGCTCAAACCTCACATATGCAATCGGCCAGCTTCGGCGACGGCAACAGTAACTACAACAACATAATCGGTAGTTTCAACAACACAGTCATTAAGTCCAACGAGGATATGCGGATTCTGCGTTGGCTCTCTCCCTTAGAGCCAACCAATAGACATCACGACGTGCGCACCGAGAGGCTCGATGGTGTTGGGGAATGGCTTCTGGAAACTGGGGAGTTCAGAGAGTGGAGATGTAGCGAGGATGGAGCTGGTAAGGAGGTCTTGTTTTGCTCCGGGGGTCCAGGGGTGGGTAAGACATACATGAGGTAAGTAGTAGGATTCTTTGGAAGAAGCGAATACCGCTGACGGCTAGAAACACCAGCTCCCTCGTGATCGACAGCTTGTGCGACCAGGCGGGGAAGGAAGATATCGCCGTTGCAGGCCTCTACTGCGACTTCCTTTTACAGCAAGAGCTAACCATCACCAACGTTATGGGAGCTATTCTGAAGCAGCTAGTAGGCCGAGGGGGCATTCCGGATTATCTACGGGAGGCGTTTAAAAAAGGGCAACGGGATTCGGTGGTAGGGGTCCGCGACTTGGGAATCTGATGGGAATGTTGAGAATTGCGGTCGCTTCAATACCCCACGTTTTCATCTGTCTCGACGCCTTGGACGAGTGTTACCAAGGTACCTGCTAGAGCTCCTGGAGTCACTGGGAGATATTGTTCGGGAGTGCCCCGGGACGAGGTTATTCCACACTGGGAGGCCCCACGTTCGGGGAGATGTTCAAAGAGATTTCCCAAAGGTGGTGGTAATACCAATAAGCCCTAATCCAGATGATATCCGGAATTATGTGGAGATGAAGTTAGACAGAGAAGCCGAACCGGAGGCGATGAGCGGTGACTTACGAGCGGGTGTTCTGAGGGTAATTCAGGAGAAGATATCAAATATGTGAGTAGGAGCATTCGGAATCCCCGCACCATCATTAGTGATGGCCACGATCATGATCGAGCAGATCACGGAGGGTATGCTCGATCATGATCTGATCGAGGGGACCCCATGATCGAATGATCGATCAAATGGGTAGGTCCTGATCGAGTGATCGATCATGGCCACTGCTCGAGCATCATCGAGTACAATCGATTATCGTCGACTATGCTCGAGCATGATCGATTTTGTATCTATTAAGTAGGAAATATTCACTCAATATGGATTACCAGTATTTACACCCTTGTTATAACAAGAACAGAAGACTTCTACCCTATCGTTCACTTAGGTATCGTGGTAGTTTGTGGCTGATCTAGAGTGATTGGTATATAAGTTCATCGCATCACCAATTAATAAGGTTGTGTTGGAAAAGTGATTACGTATTGGCCACAAAACTCACCGCACTTGTTCTATTTTACCTTTACCAAGGTTAGCCAGTAATGTTTACTTCTCTCTTCTGTCACCATAGTTTTCTCTCTTTCCTATCTTTCTTTTGCTGTTCTTTACACTTAATTGCAATACGAATCTCTTCTTGTGTTCGCGATATTTCCAACAGGTTACAAGAGTGATAGGTCATGATTCTAGATGCTCGAGTATACTCGATGATAGTCGAGCATGATCGAGTAGTACCCATGATCGAGGGACCCCTATGATCGAGGCTGATCGAGCAGACTGTGGTCGAGCAAAACCAGTGTTCCCAAGCGTCCAGTCCGTCCGTCTTTAGCCTAGGACGGGACGGACGCCAAGTTTGAGACCTTCGGACGGGACGGACGCCCAGTTGCAGTCCGTCCTGACCTATGCCCGGGGCGGACGGCCGGGCCCTATAGGTGTCTTAGTTTATGTTTCACCCCCGAATTTCATGAGCATTAGGTAAGTGTTATCAAGATGTGAAACATTTTTATTCTAATGAAGAGAAGCTTAGGCTCTACTATTATGTATCAAATTTCGCTATCAATCAACCAATGCTTCCAGTGATAT